>ENA-UOWO01003749-UOWO01003749.1-activated-sludge-metagenome-genome-assembly--contig:-NODE-3749-length-17333-cov-5.215013_pt1 | contig 17333 bp, 20 predicted proteins | sample MGYA00238148_ERZ761564 | MGnify/ENA primary metagenome ERZ761564 (study PRJEB28885, sample SAMN05720194) | activated sludge metagenome | isolation source: Anaerobic digester | place: USA...
TCTTTCTTTTTTTATTTTTGTTTGATTTAATTCAAATATTTAATTCTAAAATCAAATGGCTCAGCAAATTGGAATTGAAATAGTTATTGATTCACAATTAACGGTTTCACCCTTTGCCTATTTAACTGTTAATCAAAAAATCAATGATCATCATGAATTTGAACTAAGGTTTAATCATGATATCAAAGATGGAGACGACCCTATTACAATTTCAAAATATTACGAATACTTAGGGAAATCAATTACAATAACATTTGGAGCTGATTTATATGATTCTGCATCCAAGCATGTGGATAAAACTTTTAAAGGCATCATTACCGAAGTTATGATGTCGGATAGTCCTTATGATGTTGGAAGTATCATTGTTAAAGGAAAAAGCGCGAGTATTTTACTAGAATCACGTGAACATTGTACACTTTTCTTAGATGCTGATTTAAGAAATATTGTCAATCAGATTGTAAATAATGCTCCTAGTAATTTATTAAGTAATAGTGTTCAACCTGATTATAAAAAACCAATTCCATACATTGTTCAGTATAAAGAATCAAACTTTTCTTTTTTGAAAAGACTTGCTGCTGAATATGGTGAATGGATAGTTTATGATGGGGTGAAATTTAATTTTGGAAAACCCAATAGTATTCCTGTTGTCGAATTAAAATATCCAGTTGATGTTTCTGGGATTAATTTATCCTTAGGTGTTAAACCTATGGCGACACAAAAAACGGGTTATACTCTTAAAAATGATGATGATCGATTCAATGCTGAAGCTTCCATTACTGGTGTAACTGGTCTTGGTAATTTTGGCGATAAAACACTTAAAGCTTCAAAAGATACTTTTCTATTCAAATCGAGTAGTCAAGCTAGTAGAAATTGGAAAAAAGACGAAGTCGATGATGAAGTTAAATTGGAGACAGGTCAAATTGCATCCGATTTAATTGTACTTCATGCCGATTCGGATAATCCAGGTGTTCACGTTGGAACTATTGTAGATATTTCCAAAAATGGCAGTAGCATGGGTAAATATTTTGTCATTGCTGCGCTTCATAAAACAGACGGTCACGGGAATTACATGAATTCTTTTAAAGCCATTCCTGCCGACACTAAATATTTGCCAGTACCTGAATATGAAGTTCCTCGAATCGATAATCAAATTGGTCAAGTTATCGATAACGCTGATCCAGAAGGATGGGGACGCGTTAAAGTCATGCTAATGTGGAATTCTAAAGACGACAAATCACGTTTGCCTTGGATACAAGTAATGACCGATTATGCAGGAGGTGACGGACGAGAAGGGAAAAATCGGGGTATACATTTCACTCCTGAAATCGGGGATTTTGTATATGTTGGATTTATGGAAAATGATCCATCTCAACCCTTTGTTTATGGAAGTATTCCTACTCAAGATGTGAGAAATAGCAGTCCCAACGACAAGAATTTCGAGAAAGTAATTACTTCAAGAAGTGGAAATACAATCTTTTTCCGGGACAAAGAAAGTAGTAATGAACAGGAAATTTTGATTGATACGGATGGTGCAAACTTGATATCCATATTGGTATCTGGAGGGAAAGGCACTATTGAAATAAAATCAAGTCAGGACATCAATGTAACATCAGATAAAACAGTTCATGTTAAATCTGAGAAAATTACGATTGAGGGGAAAGACATTGAGATGAATGCGAATAATACCATCGATATTAAAGCAAATAATAAAGTTACTATTGGGGCTAAGGAAATTGCAATCGATGGACAACAAAAAGTTGCTGCAAGTGCCGCTCAAATATCGATTTCTGGAAGTGCAACTACAGAAGTGAAGGCAGGAGCACAATTGAAGTTAGAAGCAAGTGGACAAGCAACATTGAAAGGTGCAATTGTAATGATTAATTGATATGAAAGAATTCTATTACACGTTGCCATTGCAATTTGATGTTTTAAAGACGAAGAACAAGGAACATACTGTGTGTACGTTTGATCGTTCAATCGCTCAAAATATCTATTTGTTAATTACAACTCGTTTTGGAGAACATCGATACGATGATCATTTTGGATGTGAAATTTGGGATACCGATTTTGAGGTAATAACAAATATTAATGTGTGGAAAGAGCGTGTTCGGAAATCAATAGATCAAGCACTTAGAAAGTTTGAAAAACGCCTGAGAAATGTATCAGTATCTATCGAATTAGCTGAGGAAGAAATTGTTTCACCCATAAGTGGAATTCGATCGGTGAAAAAAAGACTATCTATTCGAGTAACAGGAATGACTATTCGAACAGGTCAAGATTTTAATTTTGAAACGAAATTGTTTATTAGCCCATTATCGGCCGAATAAAACGCGAATGCCATGGAAGGTTTCAGACAAGATGTTGTACAAAGTAAAGAGCTTATTGCGAGTAGAATGTTTCGTAATGCTGCAAGGCATTGGGGATATAATGACACGGAATTAGATAATTTCGATCCAGTCATCAAATTACTAATTGAAGCATGTTCGGTAGAAGTATTTTCGGTAAGTAACCAAATTTCTAATGTACAAGAGCGAATACTCGAGCGTTTAGCATCTTTACTAACACCCGAGATTTATAGCAATCCTAAACCGTCTCATGCTATTTTACATGCCCGTTCTCAAGATAAATTGACGGACATTTCACCCATAACACAATTCTATTTTCAAAAGAAAATTGCTTCAAAAACAGGTGGGACACTAGATAAAAATATCGACATTTTCTTTTCTCCAGCTGCTAATTATCGTCTCTTTAATGGGGATATAAAATGGATTGTTGGTGGGGATAGTATTTTTTCAATTTCTCAGTCACAAACGAAAGAAGTAATTCTTAAATCTCCTGAATCAATGCCAGCTTCTACTGTATGGCTGGGAATTGAATCGGAAGGACTGCCTGAGAATATGAATTGGTTATCGATGTTTTTCGACATTAGAAATCAGCCCGATAAACAAAGTTTTTTCCAGTTATTACCTTATTCTAAAATAAGTATTAATGGTGAATTCTTGACTGTTAAACAAGGATTAGCTGATTATAATGGTGAGATAATAACCGATCGGATGGCTAATCCGATGGATGAATTTAAAATCATCCCTAATTTGGAAAGGAAAATATCGAAGCTTTATTCTAACCAATTTTTAACGGTTTCATTTCCGAAAGATTCTAGCGTATTTGATCCTTCAAAAAGAGAATTGTATCCAGCTGAATTTGAAGATTTTATTGATCCTAAAGACTTGAAATCATTTAAGAACAAAGTTTTCTGGTTAAAAGTTGAGTTTACTCCACATTTCAATCAGAATGTTTTAAATGAGGTATTTGTTTCGGTCAATTCATTTCCTGTAATAAATAGGAAATTAAATGAAATCAGATATAGACTTCAAAGCTATTTTAATATTGTTCCTCTAATAACTGATAGTTCATTTTTAGATGTGAATTCAGTTTTAAATATTTCTGGAAAAGCATATTTCCCCAATCCAGTAGAGAAACGTGATCTGGATAAAAAAGGAACTTATTCCGTTAGAAGCACTGGTGTTGAACGATTTGATAATCGAAATGCCTTTGAATTATTGATGTACTTGGTTGAATTGCTGAAAGATGAAAGTCATGCATTTGCGGCTTATGGACAAGATTTTATTGCCAATTTAATTCGTGAACTGAATGAAAATATTGCCTTGATTGAGCAAAAAGTAAAGCAGAATGCTGCTAGTTTAAATAGTAATTCAGCATTTCTATTTATTAAGCCATACGAGGAAAATGAAAATATTTATGTTGATTTCTGGACAACGAATGCCGAAACCGCTAATAATATTCGTAGTGGTACTAAGTTAGATTTGTACACCGGATTAGATTTGGAACGAAATGGGGTGTATTTATTAACTACTTCTACCGGTGGTTCTGATAAACTAAGAGGTACACAACTCATGAATTCTTATCGAAATGCTTTGTTATCTCGAGACCGAATTATTAGTAAGCAAGATATTGTCAATGTTTGCTCTCAAGTGTGGGGGAAGAATTTTGTATCTGTTGATATTCAAAAGGGAGTAATGGTAAGTCCAATTCCGCATGAAGGACTTGTTCAAACAACTGAAGTAATTGTTAAAATCAAGGACAAGAAATTGCCTATTGAGGAAATTGAAAGTTTGAGCAATGAATTATTGATGAAATTAAATGACGGCTCTGTGGTTTTTACTCGCTACGTAGTAAAGTCGATTTTTTAATTTTCAATTCAACAAAATTGAATGCGATAAACAAACGATGAATTGAATGATTTAAAACTGAATTTTTGGGTGTTTTATCTAACAATAAAATACTTTAAGAAATCAATTGGAGAACTAGATAATGGCTGCAATAAGACTAAATGAATTAACCCGTTCCACATTTGTTAAATCGGGAGTTAAAGAAACCGAGTTGACATCCCAAATATTAAATACGATTTACCCTTTCTATCCAAAAGACACTCAATGTATTTCTGGTTATTTGGATGTGTCGGATCAATATTGGAAGGTCAATTTCCACTGGGATTATTTACTTTTTTTTATCGATACATTCTTAACATTAAGAGTTGGTGAGGATTTGAAAGGTTTTGCTCGTTCCATTCGTTTGGTATTAATGAGTAATCCTCCCAATCCTCAAACTGGATATCGTACCGATAAACATCCTGGAGATACTGTTGATACGAGTACTGCTGAAATAATTAAACAGCGACATAAAATTTTACTGCAATGCAAGTTGGATTTTCGGCGGGTTTTGTTGAAAGCTAATATCATTGATTTAGCGACCGAATTTTCTGGAACTCCCAAGGCTGTTAAACCTTGGTGGTTGAGTATTGCTCGTGTTGCAGCTCCAGGCGATAGTAAGCACGGAACTGGATATGCTGTCGATATTAAAGGAGATAATGCGCGAATAACAGAGATAAGCAAAGCATTAGGTGCTTCTTTAGTTTATAATGAATCTTCGCACGTGCATGTTGAATTTAAAAATTTTAAACTGGATTAATCTAATGGATTAATTAAATGCAATGAAACAAGAGCCAATCATTGAACATGCATTCCAATTACTGATTACCGATTTCTCAAATTCAAATACCCTAATGAATTTGGATTCAGTAATTAAAAGTTTGTTTGAGAAATATATTTTCCAATTTTCAAATGAATTAGAATTATCAATCGAAATTGGAAGAATTTCCAAATTGGAAGCCACTTCTCAAATCTATGATATCCGAACTGCAACAATGGATTTTATTCATTCAACAGGATCTGGAATTGGACGTATAATAAAACAATATCTGCAACAAACCGGAAATTCATTCAACGATATAATAGGAAAGAAAACGATAGAGTTATTCGGTCCAACTGCTAATTATTTCAGTTTATCACCCGATCAAAAAAACACTGTTTTTGAAGATATTGTCTTTTCGTGCAGTCTGCAAAGCTATAAATACCAAGCTATTCGTACTCGAGTGAGTCAGTCGGGTAAGAAACTAGTTCAATTAGCTGCAGGTATTTCAGTATATATGATTGCAACTAGTTTGAAATCTATTCAACCAATTGGTTCCAATACAGATTATTTAGGTGTTTTATCTGCAATAGGTTCTAAAGCAAATGGTGGAATATCAACAGCTATGGGTTTGCCCAATTGTGTTTCGATGGCTGATTTCGTTTGTGGCTCCGTAATGCGTGATAAGCAAGAAAGTTTTTGGTAATTAAACAAATTGAAAAATATATATGGATTTACAATTATCTATGACCGGTTTTGTTACCCGACAAATTAATATTCAAGGTCAAACACTTGCTGAAATTGAAAAACGACTGGGATATAAACCCGGAAGATTAAGTCAAGGTGCATATTTTTATGTTGCTGAAGAAATACCATCTTTAGACGGTTTTGAGTTCGCGGGTTACTCTCAAGTTGCAGGACATAAAACACAAGAAATCTATGGTGATATCAATAGAGAACCTGCTTTATTAAACAGAAAAGAATCAGTTGTGAAATTGTGGAGTAAAAATGGAAGTAACCGAATAGTAAAAGTTATTCCGGTTATTCGACACAGTTCTGCTGTTTCTGATAATGAACAATATCCTCCGGGGACTGGCATTCAGCAGTGGAAATTAACTAAAACACTACGATTTAAGCTGGATGCATTCGTTGCAGATTATCCTCATGGTACATTCATACCATCCGAAGGATTTAACCCAATTAAATACAAGTAGTTTACCCATAATATTTTGTTATTTTAGCCATCAATAGCATTAGCAATGGGAAAACCAGCAGCACGAATTGGAGACATGCATGTTTGCCCGATGGTCACTCCGGGTACGCCGCCTATTCCTCATGTGGGTGGCCCAGTTACAGGACCAGGAGCACCAACTGTCTTGATAGGAGGTATGCCTGCTGCTGTTATGGGTGATATGTGTGTGTGCACTGGTCCGCCCGATACAATTGTTTTAGGAAGTACTGGTGTATTAATAGGAGGAAAGCCAGCTGCTCGTATGGGTGATCAATGTGCTCACGGAGGTTCAATTGTAGTTGGTTGTCCAACTGTTTTAATCGGTGAAACAAATGCAGGAGGAGCAGGAGGAATTACTGCCATGCCAGTAAATGTTATTATGCAAGTATCTAAATCACTTCCACCTAAAAATAAAGCTGTTGCTAACCAAGTTGTTGCTCATAAACAATCGGCTGATGCTGGTGAACCTTTTATACATAATGCAGAAACATGTCCCGTTTGTTCAAGCGGTGGCAGTCATTAATTATGATTTTAAATTCAAGACAAATAGATTTATTAGGACAAAGTAAAGTTTCAGTATTTCTGGAACTATGCCATGATTTTGTTAAAGAGAATTTTCCAGTATATTATTCAAAAAATGGAACTGAATTCGTAAATAAAAAAGTAAAGGAAGTATTTCTATTTGCTGAAAAACACGCTGTTGTATTGGGAATCAATATTCAACGTTTATTGCATTATGAAATTGAAAGAACATTTTTAGATAATCCAGTAAAAGTACTTTCTATTCTTTCCCAACCTCGGAAAAATGAAGATGAGAAATTGAATGCTATTTTTTTCGAATTATATTCTAAACGATCTGGACTTCGTGAAATAAAATTACCTGCACCCTATGATTCGATATACAGCTGATCGAAGTGCCGTTAGTGCGCGAGTGCCATCTTGTCCCTCACGAGAGGAATCATCTACAGAGCCACTTCCTCCTATAAATGTTAGGGTAAGTGTATTCTTTGACGGAACAGGGAATAATATTTTTAATACTCGAACTCGCTTAGAAAGAAATGAAGTCCCTGCCAATACTCTTGTGAGTGATTATTCTAGTTTTACTAATGATTATTCAAATGTAGCTGAATTGGCTATGCATATTATTCCAGTAAATAGCGAAAATGATTTTCATGTTCCAGTTTATATTGAAGGAATTGGAACTTACCATGGATCAAGCGAAAGTATTGAAGGTTCTGCATACGGAAATGGTTCTACAGGTGTTCAAGATAGGGTTACCTCTACTTTAAATCAATTATCACGAATTATTAATAATTTGTGTTCTGAAACATCTCGCGAAATTAGTTTACTCAAATTAGATGTTTTTGGATTTAGTAGAGGTTCAGCATGCGCCCGTCACTTTATCCATCGCTATTTTGAATCTGGTGGAGGAATGAATTTTCCAATGCAAACAATACTTCAATTAAATCGAATAACTGTTTCAACTGTTCAATTTCCATTTATTGGTTTATTCGATACAGTTGCTTCATTGGGTTCAGATCATAATGATGATACACCTACACTCCATCTTGATTCTATAAGTCGAGGTGAAGTTATTAGAGTTGTTCATATAGTAGCATCAGATGAACATCGATTTAATTTTTCATTAACTGATATTCAAAGTGCTGGTGGAAAAGGATTGGAAATTAATATTCCTGGTGTGCATTCAGATGTAGGAGGTGGATATAACAATATTTCAACCTTTGATATGTCTGAAAACAATCTACCCATTATTCACATTGAACATAGTCCTACTACAACTGATTGGGATCAAGTACTTAGAATTCAGCGTCGCTTTAGACAAGATATGCTGCGTTGGATTCGTCTTGGTTGGTATGAAGAAAGTGAGTTTGTGATAAATCCCAATTATGATCCAGCTCTTCCTAATTCACTTCTGACGATAGCTGAACCACTAAAAGTGAGGAGAACAAATATCTCCAATGCATACAAAAAAGTTCCTTTGGCACTCATGTCTAAATATGCCACTCAAGATGGACAATTGCAATTTGAGTCAGATGTTTCAAGTTCGGCTATTCGAGATTCATTTTTGACGGGCGTATATTCACGTATAGAAGGAAATATAGGTCAATCAATGGATTATTGGGTATCAACTGTTGATCCTCAATTGCGTCAACTGCGTCATCGATATTTTCATATGTCTTCACATTATAATCTAACACTAGGATTAATTTGGGCTATGAAACCTCAGTTTTTTCGTTCCGACAGATCTGGAAGTAGTGCATGGGAATATAATGATGAAGCAGTTATACGTGGCGAAAGAAAGCGTCGAATACATCCCGGATGATGAAGAAACTTGATTGGTTAACAAGTGAATGCGCACCTGAATTATTTCCAATGCGAATACTTCAGGGAACATATTTATTGCCTGAAAACAAAATGAAATCAATTCCCTGTGGACCTGTTTTGTGCAATGGTTGGGGGAATTTAGGAATGACTGTTTTAGGGGATAATGAACCTGAGTTTTTGCCCGAAGGAATTGTTGTTACCTGGTATTCATTTGTAGAAGATGTTTTTTATAAAGGAGAATTTAAGTTTGATGACAAGCTATTCACTCATTTTGAAAAAGGATTTGATAATCCGAATTCTCAAAAACGCGAGCAATTTCAATATGTATTAGTAGGATTAGGACCACTAGGCCAGCTTAATATTTGGTTATACGGAGAAGGTGTTGTAAAACTCGTTTATTCATTTTTTGCCAATAAAATTCAAATTGATTGGAAGTCGGTAGAGGGAATTGGAGCAAGAAATAGAGCTCAATACAGAACCGAGGTAATTGATAAACGCTTGAATGAAAATAGTAAAGAGAAATTAAGTAGGATTAAGGATCATCAAAGGTTTTGGAGTAAACTTCAAACTAAATTTCCGATTGAATTCACGTTTCTATTGCCTGCTCAATTCACGTATGCTTTAATCAAATTTACTAATGGAGAAAAGCTTTATTTTAATGAATCTAGCATTCGTTTGGAAGAATCATCTATTCCTGAAATGTTCTTAATTAATTGGACTGATTTCGCAGGAGTTTCATTCCAAACAAAATTCGAACTTCATACGGATGAGCTTTATGGTGGTATCTCATTGATGAAGAAAACAACAGAATTAGTTCAATTACTGATTGAGATTCATACTCCTGTTGTAAATTCAAAAGTATGTTTGATTAATGAAACAGAATATTTAAGCCTAAGAAAAATTAGGATTAAACATTATCAGAAATAGGATAACTTCCTATATCTAGCTGTAGGAAATTGAATAATTAGAGAATTAATTATTGGAATTTCTTAAACACATCTTTTAAAAAGGAAATACCCGCATTAACCTCTGTTTGAGACATGTTTTTATTTAAGCTCGTGATAAAATTTCCAAGAATACCATCAAGAATACTGTGATCTATAATTTCGTTGGATGAACTAGTTGATTCCTGGTGTTTTGTAGGTTTAGGAGATGGACTGGTGTCTTCACTCAAGGAAACAGCAAAACCAGCCTGTACTTTACGAATTGGTAACGTTAAACCTGAAGCACGAATAGTATCTTCAATTTCGAATCTACTTAATTTAAATTCTGCATTACTCAAATAACGCAAAACAAGCATATCAACTGCTTTACAAAATTCTGCTTGTTGAATTTGCTTAAAAACCTGATTCAATAATGCAGGAAAATTTTCTTCATTAAAATCTGGGTCATGTTTACTCAAAAAACTCTGTATCAATTCAATCTGACTGATATCTTGACCTGGGAAAACAATTTCCATTTCAGAATTAAGTACCTTATTATTTTCATAATAAAGTGAAGTACATGTACCTGCACAGTACATTTTGAGAAGTTTATTAGCAATTTCTATTAATCTTGGAGTGTTTTCAGCAATAGCTAACGTAGATGATCGTTGAAGAATTTGTTGGATGCCGGGTAAATCATCACCACCATTAATTCGAGTTTGACCTTGATTCGAATCTGTTTGTGATAATTGTGATGAGTCGCATGAATATCCTAAGCTGTATGACATTACAATCCGACCGCTTTCATGATAAGCACATTTTTCAACAGTTTGCATACTAATCAGTTTGAAAAGGTTAAGGTAATATAGTTTGTAATAATAGTGATTTACTGTCAATGATATTCTATACTATGTAATTCAAGTACCTACAATTGATAGTATTTTAAAGTATGGAATTTAGTGGAAATATATTTTTCAGTTAATTAATTTCCTGTCTTGTAAAATCAGTGGTTATTTTTAATTTCACCTAATCAAAATTTGGTTGAAAATCCTATTCAACTTAGAAAACAACATTGTGATTAGAGTCAGTTATTTATTATTGGATGCGGCAAGGATGGAAGTCAATCTTGAGAAAGCTCAGGCATTGGAATCCTCTCATTCTAGTTTATATGAAGGGAAAACACGGGAAGATATAGCAGGAGTTGGCCCATATTTATTTCCATGTATAAATAAATCAGACTTATTTCAATTTTTCACACAAGAAGGTTTAGGTCAATCTTGGGGCGTTTTATTTTATTCACATTTGCCATTTGCTGAGCTTTATCGGCATTGTCGAAAATTCTTATTAATCCGAACGGAAGATAATCAGGAATTATATTTTCGTTTTTATGACCCTCGTGTACTCAGGATTTTTCTTCCCACTTGTTCTAAAGAGCAATTGAGAGAGTTTTTTGGTCCAATACAGTATTTTTTGGTAGAGGATGAAGAAATTGGTTATGTATTGCGTTATTGGTTAGAGAATTACACTTTGAAAGTGGCTCGGATATCTCGAGAAGATTTAATATCGGATGCAGATTTATATGAACTTCCTAAAACTCAAATAAAAACGATTGATAGTTCAAGTGATATTCCTTTGGATAGTATGATTAAATCTGAAAAGGAAACTCCAATTCAGCAAGTAAAAAAAGACAAGAAGCCACCAAGTCCTAATAAAGGAGCAACAAAGTGGGGAGATTTTTTCTTTGATTAAACACTTTTTTATGAATAATCAAGTTAAGGTAAAGAATACAGCCAAAGTTCGAGCGCATCAATTGGAGAATCAAGTTGTTGAAATTCTTGGTCAGCGTTCGGGTAAGGTTTATTTTAGTAAGTTGGGTGATACAACTCAGAGCAAGGTTTATTCAATTGAAAATGAAGCTTTTGCGACTCACTTTGAATTTATCGGGGACATGGATCAAATTCACACATTAAGTGTTGATATTTTTGAGAAGATTCGCAAGAATGTAATGCGCTTTTGATGTCTGATTTGTATATTTGAGTATTCGTATACATATGGCTTATATTAACTATTTACTCTTGGATGCAGCTCGCATGGGAAATCAAATTTCCGAGGCGAAAAAGCTTAATTCATCTTATGTTTCTTTATTTAATTCTACCACAGAACATGAGCAAGAGGATGTAGCTCCATATATTTTCAGTTTTGATCCTGAATCCGAGTTTGCCCGTTGGTATATGAGTAATGGTTGGGGAAATGGCTGGGGAATTATGGCTCGATCATATGCTTCAATTGAAGATTTGCGTACTCATTTTCGTAAGTTTTTACTCACGGTTGATGATTTAGATCAAGAGATTTATTTCCGATTTTACGATCCTCGAGTATTAACTATATTTCTTCCTAATTGCACACCAGATCAACTTGTCGACTTTCTCGGGCCAATTGATTATTTGATGATAGAAGATCATGATGCTTCTTTTGGTCAGTTAATTTGGATGGAAAATTCAAAGTTTAGAATTAAGAAAATTGATAAGGATGAAATTGAGAGTCGATTTCAATTTGATTTATCTCATTTATCCGTAAAAAAATCTTCGGGTACTGGAATTCCTTTAAATTCTCCAACAATCTCAAGTGCTTCTGTTGGTTTGCATTCAAGCACGGCCACAAACGAGGTGAAAACAGAAGTAAATAAAGTCACCAAGCGAAACAAATTCTTTTTTGAAGAGTAATAGCAATTACATTCAAAAACGCGAATCGCATTTTATTCACACCTTAAACATAAATTTCAAAACGATGGCTTATCAATCAATTGATGGGGTTCAGTATGAAAAAGAACTCCTTGATCTAGCAAAGCAATTTACAACCGGTAAAGGGGAAGGTAAATTATCTGTAGAAGAAGTTGGTGAACTTTTTAAATCAGCAGCAGATGGTGTATCTGTGACTGAAACTGAAAAACGCACATTAATGTATATTCGATCTAATTTCGAATTTACTGATGCCGCAGCTCGTACTTTCGATTCGAAAATAGCTGGAGTATAAAACTCTTTTGCTTTAATAATATTGAATTCAAAATGCTCGATTAATCGAGCATTTTGAATTTTTTGCTTTGTTTAGGGTTGATTTCGCGAACAACCATATCCTTATCACCTCTACGTTTCCCTATTAATTCTAGCTCGCTGAGTTTCTTGAATAAATCAGCAATTATTTTTGTGAAATCAGAAACGGTTTCAATTGAATCAGCAATATTGGTATGACTGTATTCAATATCAATAATCGAATTCAGTAGTTCTTCGAATTTACCTGGTGCGATATCCGACCATTCTTTGTAATACAATAAAATGTCTTCCTTCTCTTTTTCAGGTAAGAAATCAATTGCCAGTTTTAAGTGATTCGCAAATTGAACGATAGCATTAACCGTTTCAATTGGACTTGTTTGGTATAGATGATTTCTAAATTGGAAGTTGAGAGAAGAAACATAGTAAATTATCTTCTCACAAACATGCTTAAGATTATAGGCAAGTGGAGTATTCTGATTCTTATTGATAACCTTATAAACCAAATTATAAGTAGCAATCTGAATCACATTAATGCTCTCACTAATGGAATTATAATAGGAACGAAGAAGTGGGAATGATTGAATTGTTTGACAAGGTGGAATGTAATCTTTGTCTTGAACAATATCATTTCCTTTTACTTCGAATTTCGCCAGGATTAAGGAATCAAGCAAGACATCGAATTCTTCAATTTTAGATTCTTCAACTAAATCAAGGTTGAATTCTGGAAGTGCAAATGGATGTCGAAGCGGGAATTCGGCAGGATTAGGCGAGCCAGTAGCATGCCTATTCGCATATTCAACAGATAGAATTAAATACAGGTTTTTAGATTGACCAGATCTTTCCGCGAATGCATTGTATTTACTGCTGTATGATAGCGGTAAGCTAGTTTCAGGTGATACATCTATGCGTAATCCACTAAAAGTAGTTCCAAAGCATCGACTTAATTCAATATTAAAACTATCAGATACGGACTTAGTAACTTGAATTTCGAATGCTTCAGTAGAAGCTCCAAACTTGGCAAATAAACCGTAATTATAATCCTTAATATGAACAGAATTGATTTGATGCATGGCATCGAACAAAGCCAATTCGCTGTTTTCGAAATGAGATCCATTGATCTTCATTCCATTGATCCAATTGGTTGGTAAGGCCGTCGATCGTTTTTTCATAAGAATGCTGCGTTCAATGTATTATTGATAGGTGATTTTCACCCGTGAAGCGACAATTGTGAGTTTTTCGTTTAAGTTATTCTTAGCGATTGATTTATTTGTTTCAATCATTTTACGTCCTCGCCAGAATGTTGGTTTAATGTAAAATATCCATCCCATACTAGTACCATCTAGGTATTTGTATTGAATAGGACTATCCTCATATTTTTCGTTGTAACTAAGAATGAATGATTGAAACCATTCTCCAAATTTCATATCAACCGGAGCTTTAACACGAATGTTAGAAGCACTTTTTTGGTTAACATCTTTCACTATATCAAGCGATAAGAGTAGGATGTTTCTAATATTCACTCCATCAAAATCAGGTTCTTCGCGATATTCATCCAAATACCAAACTTTATAGACCGGGGCTTGAATCTCAAAAAGTGCATTAAGAGCTAGCTTGAAAAAATAGGGAATCCAAACAAAAAATGCAGCACTTGCATATGAAAAACCAAGTCCGGAATCATTAAAGGTATTGAAAATCAAAGAAAAACCTAAGATACCTATTGCACAATACACACACATGAGGAGAATCTCGGATGCATATTTATTGGTGAAAACACCTAAAAATTTCTTCTCGTACAAATAGACCAATAAAGTACCTAAGCCAAGATTAAAAAGGATCATCACAATGAAATACCAAAATCCACTATATACGCCTTCATTAAGTCCCCAAAATCCGCAGCAGGTAAATAATAGAGCTGAAAGTAAAATGGTTATTAATACCCGTTTAGAATTTATCTGAGCTTCTGCTTTGTTAATTACTTTGAATACAATGGATGTAATAAAAATTATAATGCAGCAAATGATAATCTCTGGTCTAAGTAAATTTATTGTATTCATGCAGTTACTGTATTTATTCCTAGGAAAGTAGGATCGTTCTCTAGGCCAAGGCTGAAGTAAGTTTCTTCTAGGGCGAAATTAACAAAAATTTCAAACTGGGTGTTGTGAGGTAGAAAGTAAAAAGCCGCATAATCAATGAGTTTTCTACTATTTCCATAATCAAGAAAATCAATACTGTTTTTCCGAGAGGTATTATTTAAGTGAATGCGACAAATCGACTCAGTAGTTTTAACATCACCTTCTGTAACTAAATCAACACCTAAGGTTTTAGAATCCATCGACTCGGTTTCTATCGATCGAATGACAGATGGAAAAATCCCGAGAGAACAGGTAACTTCTTGATTTAATAGCAAAGACAAGAAATAAGCTAGAAATTTCTCGTTCCCACGAAATTTATTCGACATAGGAAGAAAGAAATTTAAAATGGCTTTTTGAGAATCTAATAAAACAATATCGTTGGTTATTTTATTAGTAAATAAATCATTAATTACATTTTCAGAAAGGATATTGTTACAACTAGCACGTTCTTGCGCCTCCAGTTCTATCAAAAGTTTCGTGAACTCATCTTCTAAAGGCGCGAAGAAATTTCTTGCATCCGCTTCCTGTTGTTTACGTTGCTGATATTTCTGTGTAAATGTTAAATCCTTATTTTGCTTTTCACTTAGAATATCCAGATGGAAAACTTCCTCTGGTAAATAATCATAAATCCCGTCTTTATTGATTAATGCTTTTATCTGTTCTTGTTCCCCATCTACATTTTCAAGCGTTATGGAATGAACATCTTTATCGTAATTTCTTCTGAATCCCCCAACACGTTGAATAAATATGTCGATGTTCTTTTCCTTTTTCTCAATAATCTCCGATATCAGAATCTCTGATTTATAATCAATGGTCGACGTGTTCTGAAAATCATTCATGGAACATCATTTTTTCACAAGTATACAGAAGCTTCAAGCTTTTTCCAATCAGATAAAAGAATAAGCCTGTGTAGCAGGAGAATAGATTGGAGTATTCGAATGAAACCTTTCGGCTTTCAAACAAGTAAAACTTTAGGTTTTCAACTGAAATTAAGCACCAAATTATGTATGAATATCTTAAAATATTATAACCAATCTAGCGCAAATATTTACGTAATTTGTATAGACATATTTAATATCACTAATTGAATATGAAGAAATCTACCCGGTACAGTAAATCTACTTTTTTCATTTGTTGGGGAAGTGTTTTAAGCCTGTTTATTACTCAACTTGAAGCACAAATTCCTGTTTCAACTCTCAACACTGTTCGCCAAGTAGTTGATGCACGTCAACTTATATTGGATAAATTAGATCAATCGATGGTCTTGGTTGAAGGTGGTACCTTTTTAATGGGCGCAACTCCTGATCAAGGAACAGAATGTTCAAAAGACGAATTACCTGTTCATGCAGTTCAGATATCTGATTTTTACATGCTTAAAACCGAAGTTACTCAAGAGCTTTGGTTTGCCATCATGGAAAATAATCCATCCTTAAATCAACGCAGTAACCTATTCCCATTAGAGAATGTTTCTCGAGCAGAAGTGGATGCGTTCATTCAAAAACTAAACTTCTTAAGCTGCAAGAATTATCGATTGCCCACAGAAGCTGAATGGGAATATGCTGCACGTGGCGGAAAGAAAAATCGCCACACGCTTTATAGCGGCTCCTCTGATGCCAATTTGGTTTCTTGGAATAACGTGAATGCCAATGGGAAAAGCCATATCGTTGGAACAAAGCAACCTAACGAAATTGGTCTATATGACTTAAGTGGTAATCTGTGGGAGTATTGCTCCGATTGGTATGCTCCTTATTCAGCTGAACTTGTAGTAAATCCTAAAGGCCCAGTTTATGGTGCCGAATATGTTGTCCGTGGCGGTAGTTGGGCTGGTTCTTCATGGTTGTGCCGGAATTCACTTCGGTTTCATTTTTCTACCGATTTCAAAAGTCCATACGTTGGATTTCGACTTGTTGAAGTGAGGAAATAATTTGCTTCAATTTCATAAAAAAATGAAATAAGGTATGCATGCATAACAAATCTTTTTTAGGTTTGTGAAATGAAGCCGACCGAGACAGTCGATTATGTAATCAAAACAGCATGGCATGCGATACAACGTATGTATAATGCTGAGGCGGCTAAGCACAACAGTACCATTGCAGTAGGATTTGTTCTATTGAATATTGATGTCCAATTTGGGACACCAGCAACTAAAATAGCACCGTTAATCGGACTTGAAACCCGAAGTTTAACACGGATGCTAAAGAATCTCGAAGAAAACGGAATTATTTATCGAAGAAGCGAGGATCGTGACAAACGACTCGTTCGAATTTTTCTGACCGATTTAGGTAAGGAAAAGCGCGAAGCAGCTCGAAATACCGTTTTAACTTTCAACCATCTTATTCGTAACCGCATCCCTGAGGAAAAACTTAGTATCTTTTTCGAGGTGATGAATGAAATATTAGTATCCACCGGAAACGGTAAAAACGAAAATGCATGAAACGACTTATCCGTAAAGTTGCAGTTCTTGGCTCAGGTGTAATGGGCTCTCGCATTGCTTGTCACTTCGCTAATATTGGAGTAGAAGTTCTGCTTCTTGATATTGTTCCTCCTCAGCTAAACGATGTCGAAGTTGCAAAAGGGCTAACAGTGGATCATCCAGCTGTGAGAAATAGAATTGTAAATGATGCCCTAGCTTTTGCTCTTAAATCAAAGCCATCACCTGTTT
>ENA-UOWO01003753-UOWO01003753.1-activated-sludge-metagenome-genome-assembly--contig:-NODE-3753-length-17323-cov-62.278318_pt1 | contig 17323 bp, 12 predicted proteins | sample MGYA00238148_ERZ761564 | MGnify/ENA primary metagenome ERZ761564 (study PRJEB28885, sample SAMN05720194) | activated sludge metagenome | isolation source: Anaerobic digester | place: USA...
CCGGGACCGATGATCATTCTCGTCATGGAATTGGCTCCTTTCGCGTTTACTATAACAGATACCCCGCTCTCAGCCTTGGCACGGTTGCGCGTCTTACCGGGTCCCCGCTTCTCCCTCTATTATACGCTACACATGCGTGATCGCGCGCTAACAGCGTATGCTGTCTCCTTCATCGATACCTTATTCAGGAAATCAAAGCCGTTTAGGACAAAAAAAGATTATTTTATAAATAACTTTCTTTTTTTATTACTTTTTATCGTGGTATAATCATCGCTATCCGTCGATCACCGAAACGGGGGCCGTTTTTCGTTACCATAATTGAACGAAAACGTGAACCCGAGGTTGCCGGTTTTCCGATTCATTGAGTCAGGGCGGGAAATCGGCCGAAGACGACAAGGCTTGAAAAAGGGGTAGAGTGAAGATGGGACAAAAAAGTCGTGATCTGACAACCGGGGGTATCTATAAAAACCTGTTCACCATGGCGTTGCCGACTGCCCTTGGTTTTTTGGGGCAAACTCTCTACGATTTGGTGGATATGATCTGGCTCGGGCGAATATCAAGTTTTGCGGTTGCGGGGGTGACGGTGTTCGCGACCGTTTTTTGGTCGGTCGAAGTCCTCAATGAAATCATCGGGATGAGCTCCGTTTCAATGATCTCGCAAAGCTACGGCGCGAAAAACTATGATCGAACTGACCGTGTGATCGAACAGGCGCTTACATTCAAAGCGCTGGTCGCCCTGATCGCCCTTGTTTTCCTGGTGTTGTTCCTGAAACCGCTCCTCAATTTTCTTTCCCAAGACCCGTTGGTGGTTCGGGACGCGCTGGACTACGGTTACATCCGGATTTTCTTCCTGCCGATCATGTTCTCTTCCTACACGGTCAACACGGCGCTGCGGTGTATCGGGGACGCGAAAAGCCCGATGCTGATTATGCTGTTCGCTTCTCTGCTCAACGTGGTGCTTGATCCGATCTTTATTTTCGACAAAGTACCCGGTACGGTCATACCTGGTTTGAATCTCGGCGTCTTCGGCGCGGCGCTGGCGACGGTCATCTCGACATCGATCGCTTTTGTCATCGGCTTCTGGTTGTTGTTTTCGGGAAAGCGGGGGATCAAACCCTCTCTCAAAGGATTGCTCAAACTGGATTGGAGCATCGACTCCAAATTGTTAACCATCGGACTTCCGACCGGGATCGAGATGTTGACGCGAAACCTTTCCTGGTTCATCTCGTTAAAAATCATCGCTTCGTTTGGGACTGCCGCCGTCGCGACGATCGGGATCGGAAACCGTTTTTCCGGACTGCTCGTGATGCCTTTGATCGGGCTTCACATCGGCGCCAATGCCATCGTCGGCCAAAACCTCGGAGCCAATCAGGTGGAGCGGGCTCGAAAAACCGTTTTGGCATCGGTGCTTGTCGGTTCGGTTTTTATGATCATCATGGTCTGCTTATCCATGCTCTTCCCTGGGGTGATTATGAGAATCTTCATCGATGATCCCGAAGTGATTGCGCTCGGAACCATGATGATCCGCATCCTGAGTCCCAGTTTTCTCTTCTTGGCCGTTTTTTTCGGGTTGGGATCCGCCTTTGGCGGGGCAGGGTATATGCTTCCGTTCACAACGTCCAGCGTCATCAGCCGCTGGGGAATACAGGTTCCCTTGCTCATCCTCTTCATCGCCGTCATGAAACTGCCGATCGAAAGCATCTGGGTTGCTTTGGCCGTTTCCGAAATCAGCGAATCGATCATCATGGTCTTCGCCTATCGGCAGGGCAAATGGAAGACCAAACGGGTATAAAACCCTAAAAAGAACAACCAAAAAAACGGAGGTCGCGAACTCTCCCTTTATCTGGTATGATAAAGAGAGGCGGCCACGAAAGGCCCAACGATAAAAAATACGGGAGCGCTATTCGAGGGTTACACCGTTACCTAACAAAGAGGACGAAAAAATATTTCGCGCCTTTGAATCCGTCTTTTAGAGCGCCCGACTTTAGTTTAACGCCGTAAAAATAAGGGGCGCTTATAGAGGATTGTACGGTTGCTGAAAATCGACGATGAACCGAGATAAAGTGGTTTATAATGCGCCTTTTGGAGCGCCCAACATTAGTTGGGCATCGGTTTTTCCTCCGAACCGAACATGCGCGTCGGAGCATTATCGGATAGGATTGGCGGCGTCGGTATCAATTCTTAGTGATACGCTATCGGCGACTGTTAGAACTCATGCCCGACTAAAGTCTAATACGGTAAAAATAAGGAACGATTGTTTTGATACCGATGCTAGTCACGTCGTAAAAAACACGACTATACCCCGTCATAAGCGGGTTATACGGAGCGCCGACATTTATGTCGGCTTAGTTTGCCGGGTAATTTTACGAACGCAGTTAAACACCCGCTTATTAGAAATGATGCTCTGTAAGGAGCCCATGAAGCGAACCTGAAGGCTCAATTGCTGGAAAAACGCAACGATAGCGCTCCGAGTTTCACGGGTTATTTGCTTCTCGTATTTTAAGGTATTCATAACGGAGGGCGATGATCGAAAAAGATGGCCGTTAATCTGTTGTGGTTCCGCAGGGATTTGCGTTTGGAAGACAATCACGCGCTCGCTTACTGCACTTCCCAACCGATCGGATTCGTGCCTTTGTTCATCTTAGATCCGGATATCCTGGATCGCCAAGGCCTATCGCAACGTCGGATCGACTTTTTGTTGCAGTCCCTGGATCGGTTAAAAGGGCTCTTTGCGGAGCAAAAAAAGATCTTCCACATCCTATACGGTAAACCGGTTTCTGTTTTCCGAGAGCTATGCCGGCAAAACACCATAGCGGCGATTTGTATGAATCGGGACTACGAACCCTATGCTTTACGGAGAGACGCGGACGTCGAAGAGATGGGAACCCAAATCGGCGTACCGGTCTTGGTTTTTAAAGATACCGTCCTGCACGAACCGCAAGAGATCACGAAAGAAAACGGCGATCCTTATCAGGTATTCACCCCCTACTACCGTCAATGGCTGCGTTTGGAGAAAGAGCCCCCATTTTCATCCGGTTTATGGCGGTCATTAACCCCCTTTTCAATTCCTTCCGGGTTGCAACCTGATTCAAAATATCAGGTTTTTCCATCTCCCGTGAAAGAGATATCCCCGGAAAAACAGATGGATACCTTCTTCAAAGACAAAATCCAACAATACGACACCGATCGGGACATTCCTTCCATAGAAGGAACCTCTCGTCTCTCCCCTTACCTGCGGTTCGGGCTTGTTTCCGTCAGAACTTTGTATGCCAAATCTATGGATGTGGCTCGGGATCTGCCGTTGGAGCAACGGTTCCGAATCGAAAGTTTTATCCGCCAACTCGCCTGGCGGGACTTTTATGTTCAAATTATGTACCGTTTTCCTTACGTCGAAAACGGCGCCTTTCAGAAAAAGTACGACGCCATCGTATGGGAAAACAATCCCGAATGGTTCGACGCTTGGAAAAAAGGGCGAACGGGTTTTCCGCTCGTGGACGCGGGAATGCGGCAGCTCAACGCCGAAGGGTGGATGCATAACCGACTCCGAATGATCACCGCCTCTTTCCTGACCAAAGATCTGTTGATCGACTGGCGCTGGGGGGCGGAATACTTCCAAAGCCAGTTGCTCGATCACGATTTGGCCCTCAACAACGGCGGATGGCAGTGGGCGGCCTCTACCGGCACCGATGCCCAGCCGTGGTTCCGTATCTTCAATCCCTATGAGCAATCGAAAAAGTTCGACCCGGAAGGGAATTACATACGAAAATACATTCCAGAATTGAAAAACATGGATCCGGCGCTCCTGCACCAACCGCCGAAAACCGTAGGAGGAAGCAAAAACCGAAAATCGGAGCGGCTTCCGGCGGACTACCCCGACCCAATCGTCACCCACGCCGAGCGCCGCCTGTTGGCGTTGGAAACCTATAAACGGATCGGTTCATGAAGAATAGAAAAGCCGATCAGATCGGAGCGCCCTACTTCAGTTTAACACAATAAAATTGAAGAACGGTTTATAAGGGTTACTCTGTTGCGGAGAAATAACGGCGAATGCGTGTTGGCGCCTTATGGCGAGTCTTTGGGAGCGCCCCAGCGCCATTTTTTCAGTAGGTGAGACTGCAGTTGGGCTACCCTGTTTGCTGATTTTTTCAATGGACGATCCGGCAAATATTTCGCCGTTTCACGATCCAATTTTCATAGATGAACCAAGATAGAAGGAGGTCTTTATGACACATAAAACACGCCACGCATTTCTTCGATACGGACTTTGTTTTCTTCTGCTGCAAGTCCTTTTACTCGGCTCCGTTTTCTCCGGAACCGTTCCCGGCCCTTCCATCCAAGGTGTCATTGTTCGAGAAGCCTTGCGGATGATGGTCGGCGTGATGGAAATGAGGGGATCCGGAATCATCGATACCGGCGCCGCTTCGGCTCCGACCACCAAACAATGGAAAGCGCCTTGGGGATTTACTTACACGAAATACGCCGTCAACGGCGTTCCGGTTGAGTTGTTGGTTAAAAAACGTGGAACCCCCGAACGCTTGATCCTGATCTTACATGGCGGCGCCTACGTGATCGGGCTGGTCGATCTCTATCGTGATCTTGCCGTAAGATACGCCACGATCAGTGGTGGCGCCTCGGTAGCGTTGGTGGATTATCGCATCGCGCCCGAATACACCTTTCCCGCTGCCCTGGAAGATGCCGAAACGGTTTGGAACTGGCTCTTGAAACAGGGGTATCGCGAGGAAAACATCATCGTTGTCGGAGACAGCGCGGGGGGAAACCTCACACTGGCGTTGGGCCTGAAGTTGCGTGACGACGGGCGAAGGATGCCGAAAGCCATCCTCTGCATGTCGCCCTGGGCGGATATGACCGCCTCCGGTGAATCCTACCGCGCCAACCTCTACAAAGACCCGATGTTCGGCTTGCTTCCATGGGAAGAACCAAGAAAAAACGAAAGCGGGATCAAAAACCCTTACGCCGGCGGACACCCGCTGGATGACCCGTATCTTTCCCCCGTTTACGGCGACTATCGGGGATTCCCGCCGATGCTGATACAGGTCGGCACCGAAGAGATCCTCGAAAGCGACGCGATCACCGTTTATGAAAAGGCGAAAGCGGCCGGGGTCGACGTGACGCTGACCCGGTACGAAGGCATGTTCCATGTTTTCCAGATATTCGGGGACTTCATTCCCGAAGTTCAAGAAGCATGGGAGGAGGTCACCGACTTTTTGCGCTGGCAGTTCCGGCGATAACCGTTTCTCCAAGTTCAATGCCATAAAAAAAAGGACGCGTTTAGAGGGTCGTACGATTGCGGAAAGTATACAACAACCCGGATTTTCGTGGCTTATGGCGCGCTTTTTAGAGCGCCCCAGCTACGTTTTTTCAGTAGGTGATACGACAGTTGGGAACGGTCACAAATGCAAAACTAAAAAGAATCTATCCACGAAGGCTGCGAATGGACAAGGAGTATCGCTCGAAGCGGAACGAAGAAGGGCTCGAGCCTTTTTGGAGCGCCTTTTGTTGGAGCGCCGCAGCTGCGGTTTTCCAGCAGGTGAGACTTCAGTTGGGCATGGGGTTTTTTAGAAGGGCATACTTCGAGCTTTATCCGTCAACCCCAATTTTCCGTTTAGAGTGAATCATTCTCGTTCCCGTGTGGTCTCATGCCCGACAAAAAGTCGGGCGCTCCATTTAGGGCATGATTTTAATCCGAATAGAACACAAACGCCACCGTATTCGAAAGGAGAGAAGATAGCATTGAACGGCTTTCGATGGATACACACGATTGGGGTTCTTATCCTACTAATATTTTCAATAACAAACGGCTTTGCGCAGTCCACGCTCGCTGAACGCCTCGATGCGCTGTGTCTGGAAGAACATACCTGGATGGGATTCTGGGGTGTTGTTCTGATGGCGAGAGGGGAGAACATCCTGTTCGAAAAGGGATATGGGTTTGCCGACTGCGATCATTCGCGGCTAATCCATCCCAATTTGAAATTCCGGATCGCTTCGATCACAAAGCAGATCACCGCCGCCGCGATTTTGAAGCTTTCCGAAGAAAATAGACTGACGCTGCAAGATCCATTATCCAAATATTTACCGGCGTTTTCGAAACACCCGGAGATCACGCTCTACCAGCTCCTCACGCATACCTCCGGCATCGTGACGCTTCTCAACACTTCCTCGGAACTGAACGATCGTATCCAAACCTATCCGGGAGAGACCACGTTGGAAAAAACGCTCGCCTACCTGCACGAGCAGCCCTTGCGATTCAACCCGGGAGAAGGGTTTTATTACAGTAACGGGGGATACGCGATTCTCAGCGCGGTGATTGAAAAAGTAACCGGACAGTCTTATGCCGACTATCTGAAAAAAACCTTCTTCATTCCATTAGAAATGACCGATACCGGGTACGATCCGAATGCCTACGATGAAAGCTGGGCAATTCCGTGTCACCGCCTTTCCGTCGAACCCGACGCAGTGGAGCCGGCGCCCTGGGTCAATCGAGATATCCCGTATGGCGCCGGCGGATTATATTCTACTGCGCGGGATCTCTTGAAATGGTCAGTCGCGCTCGGTAAAGGGGAATTGCTGCAACCGGAAACCCTTCGGCTGATGGAAACACCGCAAAGCGAAGTCTATGGAAATGGTCTCGGGGTCTTTATCGAACATCCACCGTTCAACGGAATCCGGTATCGTCTGGTCTTTCACGACGGCGCCACCGCCGGTTCGTCCACCCATCTTTCCCGGTACGTGGATAAAGACCTTACGATTGTCATTCTCAGCAACCTCGACGACTACGACTTCACGATGCTCGCCTATCAACTCGCGAAAATCGTTTTTTCAGAAGAATGAACCCGTAGCCCAAGTCCCTCAAGCTCCGTCATATTGCAGCAGCGTCCAATGCTGTTTGCTTCTTGGGAATCGGGCGAGAATCTGGATCGGCCCCAACGGGACGGTAAGTTGCGTCTCGAACCATCCCTTGCTTGAGCGCATGGGATGCCACGTTTTCCCATAATTCACGTGCGCCTCTTTCGCCCCGGGCACTTTGATCCGAAAGCGTTCAACCCTACCCGCCGACAAGGTTTTTCGCAAAGGGCATTCAACTTGGACGTTGTAATCATCGAAAGTGCCATAGGTTGCGGGGAAAGATGGCGCGTTAGGGTCACAAGAAACCGCTTTGATCGAATACTTTAGAATAACGGAGGATACCCGTTCATCGGGATTGTTCGGATCGTCGTCCACTCTGTCCCGGGCATAGACTTCAAGAGCATGGATGCCCGTTTGCCGAAAGGCGACCATTATCGCGTATTCGTTATCTTCTCTCTGGGAAAAAGTGTATTCGCGAAATTTATTATTGCCGGGATCGATCAAGACGGCTGACAAACACGCGTTTTCAGGAGCCCAGAACCTTAGCTTTAACGCTCCGTGAGCATTCAGGTTCCCGTGAGGCGCATTGAGAAGCGTGATACCTCGTTTAAAAAAATCAGGCCAAACTTGGGGAAGATTGATAAAAGTGTTAGGAGTGACGGGATCGCGGAGCAATTGCCATTGCGGATCGTTCGGAAAATGACTATAAATAAACTGCTGTGGCGGCGGACAGAAATAGAACGGTTCATACCGCTGCTGATACCGATCATCGCCGCTAATAAACCCGGCCCCCCAAGTGCAGTCGACCAACTGCCACGTGTTGGCGATGCGAGCGGCATTCCAGGCATGGTTGGATTGGTTTCTCGGCATAGGGTCTCCAACGGAAAACCCAAATCCTTTTGCGTAACCGGATATCGTAACCGTTTCAATTCCGGCCTCTTTTACCATCGACTGAAAGAGGTTGGCGTAACCGGCGCAGACCGCTTTCCTTGTTCTCAGAACGCTTGATGCGTCTTGATTCGCATAATGCTTTCTCCGATAAGCTTGTACGTCGTATTGTATGTGGCGGGCGATCCAATCGAAGATCGCTCGACATTTTTCGCCCTCTTTCATTCGTTGGTTTGTGAGCTTCTTTACCAACGTGTTTGGCGTCTCTCCTGAAAAAGGCGCATCCGTGAAACCCCCGTGTTCTTTGGATCGCATAGTCCCTCCCGGTTCGCGTATCACGAGATCATACCATTTTTTATCGGCGCAGGTTAGAGGAAATGTGTTCAAAAGCTTGTCGTTAGCGAAAGAGAAACACGTGCCCTGTTTTTGGAGCGCCAGCTCTTTAGGCTGGCTTCCTTATCATTTCGATTCTCTTAAACCAACCGGGACAACTGTAAGCATTATCAACCAACCATCTCCGAAACCCCATCGTTATCGAAAGAGAAACATGTGCCCTGTTTTTGGAGCGCCAGCTCTTTAGGCTGGCTTCTCTATCTTTTCTTTCGTTTTTCTCGTGAAAAATCTTAAACACGCGCTTTATGTTCTCGCGGTTTCGCACTATCTCGTTTTCTACGCGATACCCGAACCCGCCATTGCAAATAAAGAATCTTCGGGCGAATGTTTATTCGCACCTACAAAACAGTTACAGCGAACATCCCTGTTTTTTCGTAGGGGCGTATAAATATACGCCCGTTGTCGTGGTTGTCGAACGGTATCGCGCGGTCGCTAAATAATAATCCGCTTACCGCGCGATAACACGCGCATTTATCCCGGAGAAAGCGTTTTTGGCGACTCACCGATAACCCTGCCGATCATCGCGACGTAAGCCGCCCCTTTTTTTTGCGACGGCGCAATACCCACACTTGATACGCCCTGCGCGCGGATATATGCTATAATTATATTTAGTTTGTTTTTCGCGCTCCCGTCCGTTCATATCGTGTGGCGCATGGGTCGAGGCGATTCGCGCTTTTGTTCGGATGGGCGGGTCATAAAGTTACACGGCCGTTATCTGCTTAAGCGTCGGAAAATCGACTTCTTTTTTCTTTCTTCATCTGTTTTATGTTCGGCTTTATTAAAATTCAAATAAAACTGAGGTATACATGGGAGGTAACCATGGATCGTCCGTTAGGTTGCGTAGCGATTGTCGACGGGTATTCTACCGGCTCGTTCTACATGCCTTTGCTTCAAGAAAGAGGAATTCCGATCGTCCACGTCCGTTCCACTCCAAATACTTTGAAAGCCCATATTACCGACATTGCGAACGATTCACTCAAAAAAAACGCCTCTTATTACACCGCCCTCATCGATGGCGCTCAGCCAGTCGAAAAGATCGTCGAAGCGTTGGAATCCTATCGCCCGATAGCCGTTATCCCCGGATGTGAATCCGGTGTGGAATTAGCGGACCAATTAGCCCACTTTATGGGGTTGCCGGGCAACGGTTGGGCGTCAACTCACGCCCGCCGCGATAAATTTTTAATGTACGAAGCCGTTTCCAAAGCGGGTATCCGACATCTGGACTATGGAAAATTCGACACTTTGTCCCCGCTCTTATCCTGGATCAAAGATAGAGGCCGGTTTCCCGTCGTGATCAAACCCGCCAGAAGCGCGGGCGCGGATGGTCTCTTTATCTGCCATACGATTGTTGAAGCCACGCGCGCTTTTTCGAATCTCATCGGTACCCAGTCCATTTTCGGAGAACCGATTACCGCGGTTATCGTCCAGGAATACGCCTCCGGATATGAAATCGTCGTCAATACCGTTTCCTGCAAAGGATGGCACCGTATCACCGATCTCTGGCGGTACAGCAAAACCGAGACCGTTGACGGGCGTTCCGTTTACGACGGCGTCGAACTCGTTCCGGACTTCGGAGCGGATACCGACGCGATTCTCCACTATGCTACGGCAGTTTTAGACGCGCTCAAGATTTCGGTAGGAGCCGCGCATATCGAAATCATGGTCACGGCCGACGGTCCCGTCTTGATCGAATGCGGCGCGCGCGCGATGGGCGGGAGCTTTTCTCAGGAGCTTTTGCGCTCCTGTTTAGGGTATACGCAGCTTGAAATGAGTCTTGATGCCTACTTAACTCCGCATGCCTTTCGAACGCGTTGGGATTTTCCTTACACACTCCGTCGGTATGCGCTGTTTAAATTTCTTTCGTCGATCCGGGAAGGGTCGCTGGACGCCATACCGGGCGTGACGCTACTGGCAGGATTGCCTTCGGTAAAAGGCGGCAATTTCCTCGCTTGCCTGGAAAGCGGAGAGGTCGAGCGCACGGTGGATTTGTTCACCTCCCCCGCGGATATCTATTTGTGTCACGAAGACAGAAAGGTTCTGCTTGAAGATTTTTCCTTGATCCGAGAACTGGAGAAAGAAGCTCAGAACCTATTGTTTGAAATGGCTCCCGATAAAGAGCAAGGGCGGAATCCCGAATGGTTTTTGGAACTGCCGGACGATTTGTGGCTCAAACCGGAAGAAGCGGGCAAGGCCGATGCCGATACCATTTGGGAGGCGCTGCAATTGCGCGAGGGAATGGACGTACTCGATTGTCCCTGTGGCGATGCCCGAGTGGGTATCCATTTAGCCCGGCGCGGAATAAAACTCACCGGCATTGATGCTAATCCCCGCTTCATCGAAACCGCGCGATCACGCTTTTCGGCGGAAGGGCTACCAGGTGATTTTTCGGTTGGAGATATGCGCGATCTTCGTTTCGATGGCCACTTTGAAGCCGTCGTCAACTGGTTCAACAGCTTCGGTTACTTCGATATCGAAACGGATTTTTACGTCCTTAAACTGTTCTGGAAGGCGCTAAGACCCGGAGGTCTGCTATTGATAGAAGCTCCGAATCGGACCAATATTATCTCCAATACGCGGAAAATCACGCAAAAAGGAGGGCAAGAGCTGCTGCGACACTGGGATGAACTGACTGAACGCCTGTACGCGCCAGCTGAAATCGACCAAAATGGTGAAAAAAAGACCGTTTGGGTCAGTAGCCGCATGTATTCTGTCGCTCAATACCGGTTGCTGTTCAAACTCGCCCGTTTTAAACCGATTTCCATCTATGATGAATCTCTGAACGCGTTTCATGAGGAAGCGCGCCGCGTAATTTTCATCGTTCGAAAAGTCTGATCGCAGCAAAAAGAAGGGGTTGATATTTTTCATCCGCGTGAGAAATCCGAAATAGAAGAAAAACGCGACCTAACGACCGGCGGGGTCTATAAAAACCTCTTCGCGATGTCCATACCGACCGCTTTGGGTTTTTTAGGCCAAACCCTTTACGATGTGGTCGATATGATCTGGATCGGGCGGATATCGGGCGCGGCCGTCGCGGGGGTCACAATTTTCGCCGCCGTTTTCTGGTCCGTAGAAGCGTTAAACGAAATTATCGGAATCAGTTCTGTTTCATTGATCTCACAGAGCTATGGCGCGAAAAATCTTGAACGAACCAACCGCGTGATCGAACAAACGCTCACCTTTAAAGCGCTTGTTGCTCTTTTGGCCATGGCGTTCCTTCTGGTCTTCCTCCGTCCGTTATTGGGTTTTCTCGCGCCGGATGAAGCCGTGTTAGACCACGCTTTGGATTACGGGTTTATCCGTCTCTTCTTTCTTCCGGTGATGTTCTCTTCCTATACGGTAAACACGGCTTTACGCTGTATCGGCGACGCCAAAAGCCCGATGATGATTATGCTTTTCGCTTCGGTTCTTAACATCATCCTCGATCCGATTTTTATATTCGAACGTATTCCGGGCACCTCGCTGCCGGGTTTGAACCTCGGTATCTTTGGCGCCGGACTGGCAACCGTCATTTCGATTTCCATCGCCTTCACGATCGGATTCTATTTGCTCTACTCCGGAAAGAGAGGCCCGAAGATATCCTTCAAAGGATTGCTTAAGTTGGATTGGTCCATCGATTATAAGCTGATAACGATCGGCCTTCCCACCGGTTTCGAAATGCTGACCAGAAACGTCTCCTGGTTTATCGCGATGAAAATCATCGCGACCTTCGGCACCGTCGCCGTCGCCACGATCGGTATCGGAAACCGGTTTTCGGGCTTATTAGTGATGCCTCTTCTGGGTATGTATGTCGGAAGCACTGCCATCGTCGGGCAAAACCTGGGCGCCAATCAAATTGAAACGGCGCGCAAGACCGTTAAGGCCACCGCTATCGTCGGCGCTTTATTAATGGGCATCACCGGAGGTTTTGCGTTATTACTTCCGGGCCTAATCATGCGTATGTTCATTAACGATCAGACGGTGATCGGTTTGGGAATTAATATGATCCGTTTCATCGGCCCGGGAACGGTTTTTCTTGGGATTTTTTACGGGTACGCTTCCGCTTTCGGGGGCGCTGGTTATATGAAGCCATTTATCACTTCCAGTGTCATCAGCCGTGGGTGCGTTCTGATTCCGCTGCTCTTGATTTTTATCCTTGCGTTGCATTTGCCGATCGAGACCATCTGGTTAACGTTAGTGCTGACAGACGCCACGGCCGCGCTCGTGATGTATTTCGCTTATCGACGGGGCAAGTGGGAATCCAAGAGAGTGTAAGAACCATCGGCGTAACGACTGTCTTTACGCTCACAGACCTTTTTCTGCAACCGCTTCACGGAAACGCGCCCCTTCGTTCTTGACCGCGGAAAAACGAGAGAAAACTCATACCTAACTTAAGTTAGGTGCTCTAAAGTTCGGCTTCTTTTCCCGGCAAAAATGTTCGTGACAATTATCTCACATCCTTCCCATCAATCCCGATGATTGCCAAAGATAGAACCATGCCCTATTTTTGGAGCGCTCCAGCTACATTTTTCCAGTAGGTGCAACTTCATGGTTTACCTTTTTCGACTCGTATAAACCGACGAGGATGACCACAAGCGTTATCGACCAACACTCTCCGAAACCCCATCGTTAGCGAAAGATAGAATCATGCCCAACTAAAGTTGGGCCCTCCAATAGTTCGGAAACCCCAAACCGGGTGTTTCCCTCTTCTCTTGTTTCTACCGTTCAGGGCGCGAAATATCGGGAATCGTCGATCCCCGTTATGTTCTCTCTCTTGACTTTTCGCGGACCGATCTGGTAGAATAACGCAAATGATTTGCGCAAATAATTTGCGTGGAGGAATCACGTGAAAAAACTTTCGGAGTTGCGTCAGCATATCCTGAATATTCTGGAAGCATCGGAAATCCCCTTGACCGTCGAACAAATACGGGAACGCCTGAGGTTAAAACCTAACTTGTCGAGTATTTACCGATCCCTGCTTTATCTTGAAGAAACCGGAAAGGCGCTCTCTGTATCCTTCGGAACGCCGGTTCGTTTCTATTGTTCTTACCGTGAACACCCGGCGCATTACCTCTTTTGCAAACGGTGCCAGTCGATTCAAGCTTTTCACGTTTGTTTCGCCCAAGAGATACAAGATAGATTGGAGCTAGAAAACAATTTCACGATCACGGATCATGTCTTTTATTTTACCGGTTACTGCCAACGGTGTCGACCATTCGAAAAAATCCAACTTTGATCCGAAAAAAGAGGTTCTTTATTCTTCTAAAAGAACCGGTTCGGAAAAGCGAGGCCAATTGATGAAGAAAGGCGTGTTTTTGGGAATTCTCCTCTTGTGCGCCGCTGTTACGGTCTTTCCCATAATAAGGATTACTGTGACGATACAACCCTATTATTTAATCTTGAAAGCGCTTGAAACGGAAAATGTGGAGGTGAGGAGGCTAATCGATGCCTCCCAGAATCCCCACACTTTTTCGCCTTCCGTCACGCAAGTGAAGTTGCTTTATGACTCGAACATCATCCTCTATAACGGACTCCATCTTGAAAGTTACCTTGAATCGACCCTCGCGTCATTCAGAAGCAGCGGGAAAACGGTCATCGCCGCGAGCGATTTTTTGTCACAAGACCGTTTGTTGGCCGGACATTCTCACGCCGGCAAAGACCACGCGTCCGAATCTCCCAGTGAAACGGATGAGGGTTTTAACCCCCATATCTGGTTGGATCCCGTATTTTTGTGCGAAGCGATCATCCCGGGTTTGAGGGACCTGCTCATCGCCGTTGATCCGATAAATCAAACCCATTATCTCTCGATTAGCCAGCAGATGATCACGTCGATCGAAGCGCAAAATCTGGAAATGAAAACCTATCTGTCCGACTATTCCGGGAAGACCGTATTGATGTCTCACCCGAGTTTTTTGTATTTTTTCGAGAGATACGGTTTGATACTCGAATCCATCTTTGAAGGAGAAGGGGATGAACCGACGGCGGGCGAGATGAAAGCGCTGATCGACGGGCTGAAGCAGAAACGCGTCGTCGCTATGTTTATGGAGCCACAGCAGCCTCAGCGATATGTCGAAATCCTGTCAAAGGAGGGAAAGATCGGGATCGGAACCTTGGATCCCCTGGGTTGGAATGCCGCCTCAATTTCCGAACTCTTATCGTCTAATTTCGCGGAAATCAAACGCGTGTTCCCTTAGATGGGCACGTTGAATATCGGAGGGTGAAAAATGAAATCAGCGCCGATTTTGGAAGTCTCCCAAGTTTCCTATGAAAAAAGTGGGCACGATATCCTAAGCGGTATCACCTTTTCGTTGCAGCAAGGTGAATTCGCGGGGATCATCGGACCGAATGGCGCTGGGAAGTCAACGCTTCTGCAAATCATTGTTGGCGAGATTAAGCGGTATACGGGAACGGTTCGGTTTTCAGGCAGGATCGGGTATGTGCCGCAACGAAAGGATTTCCAGAGAGATTTCCCGATTAAGGCGCGGGAGGTCGTCGCAATGGGGTTGTATCGGCGACGCGGGATCTTCCGCTTTTTTTCTAGCGAAGACTGGGAGGAATGCCACCGACTGCTGGAACGGGTTGGGATTGGCGAGTTGTCCGAGGAGCCGGTCACCTTCTTTTCAGGTGGAGAGTATCAGCGTTTGATGCTGGCGCGGGCGATCGCCTATCATCCCGATCTTCTCATCCTCGACGAGCCGGAAGCTGGAGTGGATGAGATGGGGAAGGCTTCCTTTTACGAACTGTTGGCGCAATGGCGAAAAGAAAGGCAGCGCTCGGTATTGTTGGTCAGCCACGATATCGGGCTGGTTTTGAATGCCTGCGACACGATTATGTGCCTGAATAAATCGCTACATTGCCATAAAGATGCGGCCACCGTGTCTTCTGAAGACTTAAGAAGCGTCTATACCGAGGACTTTGATATCCTGATCAGAGGAACCCACCATTTCGAGAAGGAGCATTCGCAATGAAAGGCTTTTTCTCCGATCTGATACAATATCACTTTTTATTTCTCGCCTTTCTGGCTTCTCTGTTCGTCGGCGTGTTGAGCGGAATGCTCTCCCCGATCATCGTCAGCCGTAAGATCGAGTATATCAGCGATGGTGTGGCGCATGCGACCTTCGCGGGCGTCGCTTTCGCTTTTTTGATCAGCGTGAGCACTTTACCTGTCGCGGTTCTCGCCGCCATCCTCTTCGCCTTCGGGGTCAGTTTTTTCAGCCGGAAACAGAGAGCTTCCGAAAACAATATGATCGGGATCTTCCTCCCGCTGTTTATGGCGCTGGGAATCCTCTTCGTCTCCCTGACAAAGGGGTACGTTCCGGACATGATGGGTTTTTTATTCGGAAATATCCTCCTGGTTTCCGAAACGGATCTCTGGTTTTTGTTGGTCGTCGCGATCGCGGTCACCGGTTTTGTCGCGCTCTTTTTTCGGGAAATACAGTTCTATGCTTTCGATGAAGGAATGGCCAAACACTACGGTGTGCCGGTCGCTTTCATCCATTACTTTACGCTACTGTGCCTTTCGCTGAGCGTGGTCGCTTCCGTAAAGATCGCCGGGGTTATCCTCGTGAACGCGTTCCTGATAACCCCCGGCGTGACAGCCCGATTCGTGGCAAAGTCATTTAAGCAGATGATCGTATACTCGGTTTTGCTAAGCCTTTTCGCATGTTATTTCGGACTGTATTTAGGCTACCGTCTTAATGCCCCCCCGGGTACGACCATGGTTTTCACGCTGTTTGGAGAATTTTTACTGTTTTACCTGTCCAAGCCCCGGAAAAAACCGTCACTTCCGAAACGATAGCATAACAATCCTTGTCTGACCGGAGGTTATCAACACGCGCAAGATCGGCTACTTGTCGAACACCGTCCTGTGAAGCCGCGTATCCTGATGGATCATGGTTCCGTCCACAGAAATAGCGTAGTGCTTCCCATCCCATGAGAAATCCCAGAGTTTTCCGCCGATGAGAACTCCTTTCGCTTCATAGGCGCAGTCGAAAGGAAACGGATCGACTTCGATCTGCGTCTCGCAGACCGTTAACCCGATCATGTATCGGAAGTAAAGGTCTACAACCCATGAGTGCTGATAGTCGTCGACCCCTCGGTATACCGAAGCTTTTCCGTTGAAGGGGTTATAGTGTTCGAAACAGTTCGGGCGTTCAATGTCGCCTTCATAGAACATCATCCCGACAAACTTTTTAATGAATTCGACGGTTTTCGTTCGGAGTTCCTTATCGGAAAAGCGCCGGGCGGAAAATCCCAAAGCGTCCGCGATGTGGCTGTTCGTCATCGGCCAAACTCGGCCGTTCCAGGGGCAGTTGTGCCGCTTCCCTTTCCATTGCGCCCAGGGATCGAAGTAAGCGTCGCCCACCGCCGTTGCCGGTACGGGATAGGGCGTCCAGAATTCATTTTTATTCAACAGGTGCGTTTTCAAACCCGCGAGGTGCTTTTCAGATACGATATCGGTCATATAGGGGTAGAAACAGACCGCGGCTTTGATCTTCGTCCGCGTGAAATCCCTTGGATTCACGTCGTAGAACATCCCGTCTTCTTCATCCCACATCTTGTTCAAAACCGCTTCGCGAATCTTTTCCGCTCCGGTTGTCCATCGCGCGACTTCTTCAACTTTGCCGATCTTGTCCGCGATCCGCGCGAGCGCTTTCTTCAAGTTGTAAATGTAGACGGTTGCGTCGACTCCTTTTAACCGGATGTTGTTGATCCACCCGTATCGGTCGGCCATCTCGTCTACCGCCTGGTATCGGCTCATAAACTCCTGCCCGGTTTCGAATTGATCGACCACATCGTATAATCCGCTATTTTCACGGTCTCGTACCTCATCGAAGAAAGCGGCATATCTTTTCAACCCTTCATAAACACCTTTCAGGTATTCAACATCGGGATGGATCGCTTGCGCTTCCTGTAGAGCCCGCCCCCAATCCGCGTGGTAGAATCCGTTTTCCTGTACGCCGTTCAGATAGATGTGTCCGGCGAAAGAGCCGTCCGAACGCTGATTTTCGATAAAGTTCTTCAGACTCCCCTTCGCGATGGCATCCTCTTTCATCCAACGGGTTTCCAGCATATGGCATTGCGCGCTGTAGGTGATAAAAACCCTGAAGTATTCCAACCCTTCCGCCACAGCGGGATAATGCATCTTTCCGTCCTCTACGTCGATGGTGAACAGCCGTAGTCCGTACCACCGATACCAGTA
>ENA-UOWO01003755-UOWO01003755.1-activated-sludge-metagenome-genome-assembly--contig:-NODE-3755-length-17320-cov-5.205271_pt1 | contig 17320 bp, 11 predicted proteins | sample MGYA00238148_ERZ761564 | MGnify/ENA primary metagenome ERZ761564 (study PRJEB28885, sample SAMN05720194) | activated sludge metagenome | isolation source: Anaerobic digester | place: USA...
CAGCACGCGCTGATTGAGAAAGGGTTTTGAAGGCTGGATCATGCGGACGCTTTCGAAAGTTGAGACTTTAGCCCAAAATGGGTGTGCTGGGCTGTGATATTCTCTTGCGATTCATAAAATCAGATTATGCAAGCAGATATCACCATATTTTTGCCCGTTTACAACGGTGCAAACTACATTACCCAAGCGATTGAATCGGTATTAAAACAGACCTATCAAAATTGGAAATTCTTAATTGTAGACAACTGCTCAACTGACAATACGGCGGAAATTTGCAAACCATACCTAGCTGACCCACGTTTTAAGTACATATTGAATGAGAAGAACTTGGGTGTACACGGTAATTTTCACAAAGCCCTTGGTTTGTGTGACACCAAGTACTTTGCTTATTTGAGCCATGATGACATCTATGTACGTTCCGATGCATTTGAAGAAGCACGTTCTATCCTTGAAGCAGATGGTTCATTGGCAATGGTGAATGCACCTGTTCGGTGGTTGGATCAACGTTCAAACTATATCAACAGTTTTGGCGTGTCTCAGGTTGGCTTCGCAGGTAAAATATTGGCGCGAGAAATTGCCAAAGCCAGTGTTGTGCGTTGTCGTAACTTATACGGTATTGCCGTTTTATCTCGTACAGCACTAGGGCAGCATCTAAAGCTTGATCAACGCCTGCACCAAGCTTCAGATGTCAATTTCTTTGTTGGGATTGGAGGTGAAGGTCATGTCCATGTTTTGCAAAATCCAGCCTATGCCATCCGTTTTCATAAAACCAACAATACGTTGCGTCAGTACGATACCTTGATTGATGAGATGAATATCGTGGCAGCCAACCATGGCATCACTTTAAGCCCTGTTGAAAAGCTCATGCAACGATTCAATTCATACAAAGTTCGGTTAGGCAAATGGCTGTTCTATCAAATGCTGAACCAGCGCATGAAGACGGCAAAACATGATTGAAAAACTAAAGGCCATGAATTTTTGGCAGTTTTTTCGATATGTGGTGGTCGGTGGCTTGAATACCTTGCTGAGTTTGGCCGTCTATTACTTGGGTTTGGGCTGGTTGCAACTACCTTATCAAGCCGCATCGGCCTTGTCAGTAGCGGTGGGAATCTTGGTTGGCTTTAAAGCGCACGGGGCTTTGGTGTTCAAGAGTGAGGGCAGTTTTGTCCGTTATGTGCTGATTTGGACCACGATATATCTAGGAAATATTCTATTGATCGCAATGGTTCGAGATGTGACGGGTGATTATTGGGCGCCTGTCATTTTGCTACCAGTGACGACAATGTTGGCTTATGTCTTATTGAAAAGATTTTCATTTAAGCAATAAAAGCACTTCTGAATAGCAGTTGGAATCACTTTGGCGTGATGGACATTTGTTCAATCTGAATCGCCAACATGCGGGTGTCGGTACCACCCCAACGTCTTGCAGGACTGAAAGGATCAGCAGGAATTATTTCTATTTTATGTACGGCTTCATTGGTTTGGAAATCAACCGATTTGGTTTCAAAATCTGTGGAGAAGATTAATTCCTTGATTTGCTTTCCTATCTTAATCTTCACAGGTTTGCCGGCATTCAGACCTGCTGCCTGAGCTCGCATTTGGAATGAAAATGAAGCAGGCAAAGGTTTGGATAACCAAATGGTGACGTGTTTGGCTGCATGTGCATCTGACCAGCGACCCAATTTTTCACCTTTGGTAATGGTAATGCCCGATAGTCCCGTGACAACACCCACGTATTCTGGGAAATCATTATTTTCTTTCCTCAAATCAATTGGCTGTTCAAACTTAGCTTGTATTTGAACAGGAATACCATTGACCAGTTTGAACCCAATTGTTGCCAGAATGGCGTTCGTGTCATGGGGTTCCTGTGAATCAGAATTTTTCAAAAGTGATGCTTTTGGAAAAGGGTAAAACACCAATTGTTTGTCATGGCTGAGCAAACTTTGTTGCATGGCTTGTGAGCCCAAAGCGTTACCAATATCCTGTTCAACTTCGTTAAATAGCATGCAATTACTTTTTAAGCGTTCCTCTTTGGTTTTTGAAAATGGGAGGCATCGCTCGTCATATTCTTGCTGCAAAAATCCACGTTTGTCGATGTAAAGACCAGAGAACCCCATACTCTGAGCAACCAGCAATTGTTGCTCTATCGGTAAGGTAGCAAGTTTTCGGTAAAACCAATCTCCGGTACGACCACGTACACCACCAAAACTCCATCGCATATCAATGGTATGCAAGTGACCACGAGCTTGGTCATAAGAACCCATGTAGTTCACAAGACCATTGTCAGAGTAAGTCATATACGGCAATTGGTATGCGGCTGCTTGCTTGGGCAGGGAAGATTCAAGCCTTTTAAAAAATGCGCTGTCGTTCTCGATGGCTGCTGCATTGGCTTCAAGACACTTGTGACAAGGGCGAACGGTTTGGTCATACAAGCCTATCCAAGTAATGATCAATGCAATAAAAATCCCTGTTATTTTTGAATACTTTCCCTCTTTCAGCCACAAACTGTATAGTGACTGAAACGCTATCACCAATGCCAGCAGTGCTAAGAACGCAATAAAAATACTGACGCGATTCCATCCTCTGAACGAACTGGAAATGGTCATGGCAAATATGCTTGAACCACCGCCCACAGTACCCATCAATACCAAACCAACCAACAACACTGCCAATATTTGAAGTACCCAAACTTTGGTTGAGTGCTTTGTTATTGAATCTTTGGGGATTCCATGCACCTTAATGATTGGTGAAATTAAGACGACAGATATCAACAATAAGAATCCGATAGAACCCATTGCCCCCAAACTGGCGCTGATGTTTTCAGTGATGAGAGGAAAATGATTGTTATACCGACTGGCAAAATCTGCAAACGCGTCAATCCGATGATCGCCGCGCGGCAAAAGAAGTTGTGTAATTTTCAAGGCATACAACTCAGATTCCTGTGCGTACCGGTTGATGCCTTCGCGGCTCTCGCCATTCTGTGCAATGTATATCAGGCTGGGTAAAACGTTCAAAATCAACCCAATCATGACAAAACTTAATGTCAAAACTCCTTCGCTGAAAATGCGCCATGACCGATGAAATGCCACTGCAATGATGATGCTCAGAACAAGAACGATACCTGCGAACAAATCGTAATAAATGCCAAACGAAGCCAAAACGAAAATAGCCAACACATGGACGAGTTTCGTAAACCGTGAGACCTGTGGGTTGGTAAAAACTGTCTGTCCAGAAATTAATCTAAATCCCAAATAGAAAAACAGTGGTGCAACGAAATACCAAGTAAAGAAAAGATGTCCGATGCGACCGAAATGGAAGGAGGTAAAGGCATAAAGTACAGCGCAAGATATCGCAAAGTAACGTGTCACATCAAGAGATCGTGCAACCAGATAAGTCGCCACCGCGCAGACAGAGAATCCAAGTAAGAAATAGAGGTTTGTTGCAGCGAAAGCGGAATGAGTTGAGAGTCCTAAAAGCTTTAGAACCAAATAGCTGCCAGTGTCTGCAGTCGGGTAGTCAAGATGGTTGGAACCAAATGGAAACCCCGAACGGGCATTCTCAAAATACCAAGAACCTTCGATGACACGCTGAATGTTCCATAAATATGCAAATCCATCGCCTTCATAAATGAAGGGGGTATTCGTTTCAGGGAAAAGCCCTTTTGGCCATCCAGTCATGAGTAGGCTGGCACCAACGAAAGACAACACAGCGAGGAACAAACACACTCGCCATTCAGTTTTAAAAATCTTTGAAATCGGTGTGATGATCATTCAGGAAGAAGCTTTTTATTCCCCAAGAAGTACACTGCATACCTCATTGCAAAGGATTTTTAACCAATAAATCATTCAAGCAGTGGAATCAACTTATCCCAAACATTTTGCATCATGATGGGTTGTGCCAATTCGTTTTGGTGATAACCATAGCCATCATTCAGTGTGTAAATGGGATTGAACAAAGTGCCTAGCAAAATGGGCACATAGGTTGCACCTGTTGCTTTGGCCGTATTGACCATCATGGTTGAATATTCGTTTGCATATTCACGGCCAAAAATGGTTAGTGTCACATCAGCTAATAATGCCTTGGCGCCATTTCCTTGGACAATGCCAACCATCGATACAAATGTATTGGAGATGGACGCCGTACCAAAGCCTGCTCTGGCATCGTTGGTGCCATGAGCCAGAATAACATGTGTGGGCCTGTGGTAAGCCATGAGAAAAGGCAAACGTTTCAAGCCTTCAAAAGCGAATTCTGAACCCAGACTTTCATTGATGACCGTGATGGATGCAAATTCATCCATACCTTCACTTTTTAATTTGTTGCGCAATAAGTCAGCGTACATTTTTCCTGGTGGGATATTTTCATAATATTCACCAAATAGCTCAACACCATAGCCTTGTGATGTGGAATCGCCAAAGACCATGATGACGGCTGGTTTTTTTGGTTTAACTACTTCCGGTTCGCCACCGCCGCCGCAAGCAACAAGAAGCATGGTTAATGTGACGACGACCAATGACTTGCAAAGGGTATATATATTAGAAAAAGTACGCATGATGGTTTTATTGTTTTTCTACGGTTGTGTTTGTGGGCACGGTAAAGATTAACGGAGCGATCATTTTAAGATAAGTTTGAGAGGCATCAACTGTGAGGTGTCCATAGTCGACAGACGAGACTTTAACGCCGTCCTCGCTGTCACGGGTTAGGCAACCATTTGCATTGCATAAATAATCAAGGCCAGATATGTAATCTACACCCATCTGTTGGGCTAAGTCGCGCATGCGTTTTTCATAAACTGACAAATTGTCAATCAGACCAAATTCGCCTTCACCCATGCGAAGGGGAGGTTTGTTCAATGGATTCCCTTTTTTCCATGTTTCCACAATGTTATGTGGCAATGAATTTTTCCAATAAGGCGATGGTCCCATCACAATAATTTTTTGTACGCCTGCCTTTTTCAACTCCATAACCGTGTCGTTGAATTTGGATAAATCATACAAGCCACCAAAGTTACCCTTGCCATCCATGCCATGCGGCCAGTATGCATACAGCATAGCAATCTCGGGTTTCAGTTCTTTAATTAGGCGAAAAGAATCGTTGTTGATTTCATTACACCATGGTCGTTTGTCTCCCAATATGGGCGGACAAACAGCACCGTTGCGCTGCGCTACGCCAAACTTGTACAGTCCGGTGTCTTGTAAATGTTTGAGTCCTGGATACAGGGCGGCCGCGTGCGAATCACCCCATAAGAAAACAAGTGGGCGTTTGTCTTTGTCCACACAACTGCTGGAGAAATTCGAGGATGGAATACCTTGCTCCAAGATGCACTCATTACTGCGCCAACCTTCAGCCAATTTAGGTTGATTGTGAAGAATGGCTCTGATGAAGGAGGGAAACCTAGATTCAAAACCGCTATTTTTGTATATATAACGGCCCGCACCTGCAAGTGCGAGTAGTGCAATGCATAAAACGATTGGGATATTTCGAGTTTGACTGCCAAATCGAATTGGGCGCTCAACAAAACGGTAGGTCAACCAAGCCAAGACAATGCTCAAAGCAACAGCTGATAAGATCAACTCTGTGCTTGGCGATTGATTAGCGCTTAACTTGGCAAACACCAACAAAGGCCAATGCCACAGGTAAAGCGGGAAGCTGATCAAGCCAAACCACACCAGCAACTTGTTGGACAACACCTTGCGATTGAACCAAGCTTGCGGACCTGCATAAATAATGAGGTAAGCCGCTAAAGTTGGTAACAATGCCCAAAAGCCCGGAAAACGTCGCTCCGGCTTGATGAAGACCATGCCAATCAGCAACAAGAGCAAACCCGCCCAAGCTGCTTGATTGTTGCGAATGGGTTGTTTCTCACTTTGTTGGCTTGCCGGACGGTGCAAAGCAACATACGCCAACACCGAGCCCACCAACAGCTCCCAAAACCGTGTTGCTGGCGAGAAAAAGGCCGCCACCGCGTTGTATTTAACGGTGACGATATTGGCCAGCAATGACGCAATGAGAAGAACCAAACACACTTTGAGCAAATTGACTTGTTTCTTCCAGGCGAACCAAGCAATCAAAGGCCACACAATGTAGTACTGCTCTTCAATTCCCAAAGACCATAAATGCAACAATGGTTTGAGTTTGGAGTCGCCATTGAAGTAGCCCGATTCGTTCCAAAACGCGAAATTTGACACAAAGGCTGCACCCGCTACCGTGTGCTTGCCCAAAAGCTTGTAATCAGCAGGCAACAGCGTGAACCAGCCGTAAACCAAGCAAGCCAACAACACCAGCGCCAAAGCCGGGAAGATGCGTTTGATGCGGCGGGTGTAGAAATCTAAAAAACTGAAGCTGCCGCGTTCAAGGTTCTGAAAGATGATGGTCGTGATCAGAAACCCTGAAATCACAAAAAACAAATCCACCCCAATAAAACCACTGGGCAAGAGCTTGGGGAATGCATGGTGCACCACAACCAATAAGACCGCGATGGCGCGCAGGCCATCTATGTCGGGGCGGTAGCTGGGGTGCTGCATGATGATAGTGCGACGAATAAGGGTGTTCTAAAAAGAATAAAGGCCTGAATAACTCACGCAAGCGAGTTGTTCAGACCTTTCGAAGTATACGTACTAAAAGTACGCTACTGTATTTTGACTTCGGTATTATTTACTAGCTGTAAAAGTACCCCAAAGAACGCCTGTCACATAAGTATCAGGGGCAGGGTGGTGGAACAGTCCTGTGAGTGTTCCATTGGCTTCAATACGTCCTTCTAACTGGCCTTGAGAACCTTGCCCGTACCATACCAAATCAAAGGTTCCGTCTTTGTTGACTGTTCCGCCAATATCGTATTCGTAAGCAAAGAAGATAAAAGTTTTACCTGCGGTGATACGGCAATTTGCGTCAGTTTCAAACCACATGCTGCCAGCCATCCAAATACCACCGTCTGGTGGGCCACCACCCGCGTTGGCATTGTCGATATCATCATTGCCAGTCACTTGAATGCCACGGTCTTTGAGTGACTGATTACGCTGTGCAATACGTTGTTCATGTTCGGGCATGTTGTAACCGCCCTCAAATCTGCCGAAGCAGCCACCTTTGTAGCCACTTGCCCCAGCAGTGGTTGTACCAGTTGTAGTACCGGTACTAGCAGGAGTTTCATCTGTCGTTACTGTATCTGTCTTGCCAACATTACAACCAACCAAGGTTGCTGAAGCCAACACCACTGCTGCCAGAGCTGACGCCGGTCGCCAAGTGAATGCATCGTTTAATTTATTTAGCCATGCCATGGTATTTCCTTTATAAAATGTGTTGCAACAACCAGTTAGTGCAGATTCTTTAAGTTGCAACAGTCTGCTTGGTTGAGATTTTGACAGATAAATTCCCTAAAGGACTGAATTATTTTGTAACTTTACGTTTATTTGTGTTTTTTATACTGGTTAAAGACTTACTTTAAGCTTGGGCTCAGAATCAATTGCAGATCTTTTTGGGCTTGATTGGCCAGATACGGCCCACCAAATTCACTGAAATGTTCGTGATCGAGGTACAAAATACGAGGTCCGTCCGTGACTTTGCATGCCATTTCATTGCACAAATACCGCTCTGGGTCAAAAAACTCAACATGCAACGCATTAAGCCACGCAACAAATGGTGTTTTGTAATTTCGCGAATTGTTTAATACATCCTGCATTTGCAAAATGCAGTTATTTTCTGTACTTAAGCGCAATGGTCGCACCACACAGGCGCGCGGGTTGGCACCAATGGGTGGCGCCAGTATCACAATAACTCGTTTCCCCAAACTTTGGTAATGACGCACCGTATTGGTAAAAGCTTGCTGAAATTCTTGTGCGTCTATCTTGGAATGCCCAAACCACTCATGCCCATGGAAATAAAGTGTCCAATTGGCGGCCAATATGACAGTGTGTATGCTTTTATTTTGATCAATGTAGGTCTTGGCTGCTTGGGTCAGTTCTATGCAGTGCTCGGGTCCAATACCAAGCAGCATTGGGCAAGCACCACGTCCAAATTGCTTAAATACAAATGTGTGTTCCCCCGCTTTGTGTTGCTCCGCAGCATAAGTTTGAAGCATCGGGGCAAAACCGTTGCCAACACTGTCACCCATCAACACGTGCGTAGGAGCTTTGTCTGGGGCATTCCCTTGATTGCACCAATCATCTTGTTCTTTGGCTAGGGTTAAAAATCGGCATGTTTGTGCAAATGTTAAGTTATCCCAAGTATTGATGTTGCTGGCTTGCGCAGCAGCACGCTGTGGGAATCCGTTTTGAATGTAAGTGATGTAGCCTGCCGTGCCCAACGCTGCCATTGCCATGCAAAGTGCGGTAATTTTCATGCGCTGATTGCTGCCCGACCGTATTGGTTTTTCAAGAAAACGATATGTCAGCCATGCCAACACAACGCTGAGCAAGAGCGCAGCAACTCGAAACTTAATGGCAGGTGTTTCACTCTCGACAATACGTGCAAAGGTCAAAAGCGGCCAATGCCATAAATACAGTGGGTAGCTGATTAAACCGATGCCCACCATGGCACGGTTCGCTAAAACATAGCGATTAAACCAAGCATTTGTACCTGCGGCAATCAAACAAAATGACCCTAGTACTGGTAATAAAGCCCATGTTCCTGGGTATGGGCGGGTTTTGTCGATGCGATAAAAGGCAAAGGCCAGCAACAAAACGCCCAGTGTGGATAGAACTTGTTTATGTGTTTGGTTGAGCCGAAAACTTTTTGCCGAAGTTTCTTTTGATTGCGTTGAAAAGTAGGCCAGCACGACACCAATCAACAATTCCCAGACACGTGAACCTGGAAAGAAAAAAGCAGTTGCACGGTCGATGCGGACAAAATACACATTAATGCCAAAAGACACGAGTAACAGGGTTATCAAAATCGTGATGAACAGCCATTTGCGCTTCCAAGTTGCCCACACCAACAATGGCCAAAAAATATAAAACTGTTCCTCAATCGCCAACGACCACAAGTGCAGCAAAGGCTTGGTCTCTGCCGCATTGTCGAAATAGCCCGATTCTTGCCACAGTGCAAAATTTGAAATAAACGCAGCCCCTGCCGCCATATGTTTACCCAGTTGCTCAAACTCGTCAGCAAAAAGGGCAAACCACGCAAACGTAAAACTGGTAAACAGCACCAGTGCTAAGGCAGGGAATATGCGCTTGATGCGGCGACCATAAAACTCTAAAAAACTGAAACTGCCACGCGCTAGGTTTTCAAAAATGATGCTGCTGATTAAGAATCCGGAAATAACAAAAAAAATATCAACACCGATGAATCCCGCTTTGAATTGCGCCGGAAACGCATGAAACCCCAGAACACTGAGTACTGCAATGGCACGCAGGCCATCAATGTCTGGTCGGTATTTGGGGTGATTCATGGTTGCGAATTAAGATGCTCGTAACCCAGACATTGCAAAACAATAAGCGCGTTCTGCTTGGGCGCACAACAGTTGGCCATCGTAGTAATCGCTGACATCCAATTTGTGTGCAGACTGAACGTTGGGCATTTCTAAAATCCCTTGGCTTTGCACTTCCATAAAGCCCGCCTCATTGAAAAGTGCCATGAGTTCCACAGGTGTGTATTCTTTTTTGTGATCGGGGTCGATGTAACTGTCATCACCCGTTTCGTATTTGGTGATGAGCCGATTGGGTGTGTCGCAGTAGAAATGTCCACCTGGATTTAAATGTTCACGAATCCAAACCAGAAGAGCCGGTAATTTATCGACATGAATATGTTCAACCACTTGCCCCATGAAAATCATGTCAAACGTTTGCGAAGCTAAAACCTTATTGTCAAAAATATCCTCTGCATAACCGTGCATGTATTGAACAGTACCCCAAGGGAAAACACGTTTTTCACCTTGTGAATAATTTGGCGCCCCCCAGTACTGTTGTTCCGGGGGTTTGTCAAAAATAGTCAATTCTTTCGGCTTGTGTTGGTAACCCAGTTCAATCAAGGCACCTTCAGGCACAGTAGGACTGCTGCCGCCAATATCCAGCACACGGTCTGCTGTGGGAAGTTGTTTGACCCATTCCGAACGAGCGGTATGCAGGCGCTGAATGGGTTTAATGCGACGGTAAGGTTTGCGAAATTCAGGTGATTTGAGCATGCGCAGCAGCAAGCCCAGTTTTGAAAATTTACCCGCTTGTATGCGTGCTTGTATGACTTGCATGCCAAAGTCATCAATGGAACGGTTGAACACCATTCGGTACATAATTTGGGCTTGTTCAATTGGCTTTAGTTGCTCGTTCTTGCATGTTTTCAGCAAAGCATACAAACGACGCAAGCGTTCAATTCGACTGATGGAATCTTGTTCCACCATGAATTCACGGGACAACAAGATTGAATCCATCATGTCAAAGAGTCGGCTTTCGGAATTGTTCAAGCGCGATGACCATTTGGCTTGCGTATCAGCATCAATTGGTCTGCCTAAAAGGATGCTGAAGATGGTCGCAACAGCGTCAGAGGTTTTGTTCGTTGCCATTAACTCAGCTCCTCCCAACGCTCCATGGCCGCCAGCAGCAAGTCATCAATTTCAGCATCGCGCTGTGTTAATGCCAGCGCTTTGGCGTTGTCAGTGCTGAACAATTTACCATCGGCCAATTGCTTGCGTATGTCAGTTTGTTCTGCTTCCAATGCTTCGATTTTGGCAGGTAATTCATCCAAGTCACGTTTTTCTTTGAAGCTGAGTTTTCGTGTTTTCGCTAGATTTTTGAGCGCACCTGTGGATGAGTTGTTGCTATTTGCAGGTGCATTGTTGGCGTTAATTTGTGCAGAATGCTCCTGATTTGATAGCGATTTAGGCAATGAATATGCCGTCTCAGGTCGTTTTTTGCTATTATTTGCGGCGATTTCTTTGGCGCGTTTGCTTTGTACCAACCAATCTTGCACGCCGCCTTCGTATTCACGCCAATGCCCATCACCCTCAAACGCGATGGTGCTGGTGACGACATTGTCTAAAAAAGTGCGGTCATGGCTGACTAGAAACACGGTGCCCTCAAAGTTTTGTAATAACTCTTCCAGCAATTCTAAGGTGTCAATGTCCAAGTCATTGGTGGGTTCGTCCAGCACCAATACGTTGGCAGGACGTGCGTACAAACGTGCCAACAGCAAACGGTTGCGCTCGCCACCACTCAAGCTGCGCACGGGTGAATTGGCACGCGCTGGGCTGAAAAGAAAATCGCTCAAATAACTTTTGACGTGCTTTTTTTGATTGCCAATTTCAATCCATTCGCTGCCAGGGCTGATGAAGTCTTCCAGGGTGGCATCTAAATCCAGGTTGTTGCGCATCTGGTCAAAATAAGCCACATCCAGTTTGGTGCCTTGTTTGACTGTGCCGCTGTCTGGTTGCAAGTCTCCCAGTATCAACTTCAACAAGGTTGTTTTCCCCGCGCCGTTGGGGCCTAGCAAACCAATTTTGTCACCGCGCAGAATCGTGCCCGTGAAGTTTTTGACGACTGTTTTAGTACCAGTCACTTTGCCATCAGCGTCTAGGGTGTTGAATGATTTGCTGACGTTTTCTAATTCCGCCACAATTTTGCCGCTGCTTTGGGCGCTTGCCACATCCATCTTCACGCTGCCCACCACGTCGCGCCGCGATTCGCGGTTGGCACGCAATTCGCCCAAGCGGTTGATGCGTGCCGTGGCACGGGTGCGGCGCGCTTCAACGCCTTTGCGTATCCAAACTTCTTCTTGCGCCAGCAATTTGTCTGCTTTGGCATTGATGACGGCTTCTTGTGCCAGTTGTTCCTCTTTTTGCAACAGGTATTGTTCAAAATTCCCTGGGTAAGACAACAATTTGCCGCGGTCTAAATCAACAATGCGCGTTGCAACGCGGTTTAAAAAACTGCGATCATGCGTGATGGTGATGACGCTGCCTTTGAAAGCAATCAACAAGTCTTCCAACCATTCAATAGAATCCAAGTCTAAATGGTTGGTGGGTTCGTCCAGTAGCAGTACATCGGGCTGCGACACCAAACCCTGCGCCAAAGCCACGCGTTTCTTATTACCGCCAGACAGTGTTCCCACCAAGGCATCACCATTCAAATGCAGGCGTTGTAGAGTTTCGGTGACGCGTTGCTCCCAATTCCAACCATCTACCGCTTCGATTTGGCTTTGCAAAGTATCCAAATCGCCTGCACCTGTCATATATTCATCCATCAGGGCGATAACTGGGGCGATGCCGACTTTGACCGCTTCGAATATGGTGGCGTTTAAATCCAAATCGGGTTCTTGTGACACATAGGCCATGCGCAAATTGTTTTGCAACTGCAAGGTGCCATCGTCAATTTTTTCTAAACCCGCAATGATTTTGAGCATGGACGATTTGCCTGCGCCATTGCGACCAATGATGCCCACGCGTTCTCCCAGTTCTAATGAAAAATCGGTGTGATCTAAAAGTGCAACATGGCCAAAAGCGAGTTGTGCGTCTATCAGGGTAATCAGTGCCATGCGTTGGGATTGCTCAAAAAGGTGAATGTAAAGTGAGAAAGAGGCTGTAATCGAAAAGAATATTATTCAGTTAAAGCATGGGTAATGACTTCGCGTGTGTCGTTGCTCAAATCTTTTTTGGCAGCCACGCGTTCAATGCAAGATTTGGCGGCAGTTCTATAGGGTTCACTGAGTTTCTTCCAGCGATCCAAAGCCCTAGCCAAACGCGCCGCCACCTGTGGGTTAAAACTGTCTAGCGCCAATACTTGTTCACACCAAAACACGTAGCCCGCACCATCTTGTCTGTGGAAAGCGGCAGGGTTGTTCACGCAGTAATTGAATATCAAACTGCGTGCACGGTTAGGGTTTTTGATATTGAAGTCAGCATGTTTCATCAACTGTCGAACTTTGGGTAAGACATTGCCATTGGTATCAGGGCTGCTTGCTTGCAACGCAAACCATTTGTCAATGACCAAGGCATCATTTTTAAACAGAGCATGAAACTCAGCCAATGCGGCGCTAGCCAATTCGTGACCGCTGCTGACCAAGGCCTGCAAGGCATTGAATCTGTCGGTCATATTACCTGCATTTTTGAAGCGTTGATGGGTGATGTTTGGCCAAACGGTATCGCCCGTTGTTTTGGCGTTTAAACACAATTGCGACAATGCCATACCTGTTAATGAACGGCGACCGCTGGAGACAGCATCAGGGCTGTACGCACCGCTGTGTTGGTAAGTCTCATAAGCCCATTCCCAGTCAGCATGCAAAGCATTGGCCATGTGCGCACGCAAGGCTTCACGTACTAGGTGAATGCGTTCTGGGTCAACATCTTGCAATTGTTCAGCAATATACGACTCAGATGGCAGTGTTAATACCATCTCTTTAAAAGCGGCATCCAAGTGTGGATCACGCAAAACTTTATGCAATGACTGTGTATAGATTGTTAGCAACTGGTTTTCATGATCAATTTGTCCATTAGCCGGCGTATTATCTGCCTGTGATGCTATAAAATATGTAGCAATGTTTAACCCCAAGCGTTGGGCAGCTTCCCAGCGGTTAAAGGCATCGGTGTCTTTAGATAACAAGATAAAGAGGTCAACTTGCGTGTAGTCAATATCCAAAATAACTGGTGCGCTGAAGCCGCGCAAGAGTGATGGCACAGCTTGTGTTGTGATGTTTGAGAATTTGAAAGTTTGTGTGGAATCTGTCAAAACCAAAGTTCTTGATGTCATGTTGACATCGTTTGCTTCAGCCTCCAGTTGCAATGGCAGGGCATGGCCTTCGCGGTCTAGCAAACCCATGGAAACGGGTATCACATAGGGTTCGTTGTCAGCTTTGACGTGCTGTTTGAATGTCAATGTATAGGTCTGGCTGGCTTCGTCATATTCACCCACTGCCTCTACACGTGGTGTACCCGACTGGCTGTACCAACGTTTGAATTGGGTCAAATGCTTGGCCAACTCGGAATTGGGATTGGCGTCGGCGATAGATTGTGCAAAATCATCGCAGGTCACAGCTTGACCGTCAAAGCGTTCAAAGTACAGCTTCATGCCTTTGGCAAAACCATCGCGGCCATCACGATTGTTTGGTGACTCTGGCGTGCTGACCAGTGTTTGCATCATGCGCACCACTTCTGCGCCTTTTTCGTAAATGGTGGCGGTATAAAAGTTGCTGATTTCAAGGTAGCTATCGGGTCGCACTGGGTGCGACATGGTGCCAGCATCTTCGACAAATTGTGCAGCACGCAGGGCGCGCACGTCTTCAATGCGTTTGACCGCGCGGGCTGAATCAGACCCAGCCATGTCTTGCGAAAACTCTTGATCGCGGAAAACGGTGAGGCCTTCTTTCAAAGAGAGTTGAAACCAGTCGCGGCAAGTGATGCGGTTGCCTGTCCAGTTATGAAAATACTCATGGCCCACCACCGATTCAATATTGGCAAAATCAACATCGGTGGCGCTTGCTTGACTGGCCAGAACAAACTTGGTATTGAAAATGTTCAAGCCTTTGTTTTCCATGGCGCCCATGTTGAAGTCACGGTGGCAACAATCATGAAGCGCTCTAAATCCAAGCTCAGACCAAAGCGTGCCTCGTCCCAAGCCACACCGGCCATGAGTGAATTCATCGCATGTTCTGTTTTCTCCAAGTCGCCTGGTCGTACATAGACTTGCAGTAGATGCGTGTTTCCAGCACGTGAGGTAATGGTTTGTTCGCGGCACACAAATTGACCTGCCACCAGTGCGAACAAGTAAGCCGGTTTCTTGAACGGGTCAAACCATTTCGCAAAATGGCGACCATCTTCCAATATGCCTTGCGCAACCAAATTACCGTTTGACAATAAAACGGGATACGCTGATTTATCTGCACGCAAAGTAACGGTAAAGACCGCCATCACATCTGGCCGATCTAGAAAATAGGTGATGCGCCTGAAACCCTCGGCCTCGCACTGAGTGAAAAATGATTCGTTGCTGACGTACAACCCCATTAATTGGGTGTTCTTGTTAGGGCTACAGGTGGTAAAAATCTCCAGTTCGAAATCATCAGGTAAATTGTCGAGCACCAGTTTCGAATTTTCCATTTTGAAGCTGCAACCCTGTCCATTGACCAATACACGTGACAGATTCAAATCTTCACCATCTAGCTTCAAGGCTTGCACGGACACGTCCGCATTGCGTCTGACGCGCATTTTGTTCAGCACACGCGTTTTTTGCGGGTCCAGATCAAAAGTCAAGTCAACGCTGTCTATCCAATATGCAGGGGGCGCGTAATCTGCTCGATGGGTGGACTTAGTCTGCGTTATCTGCAGGTCAGTTTCAAGCTGCGACATTCAATTTCTCCAAAAAGTTTGACTCTAATAATTCGTGGTAATTGGCTGCTGCTGCGATGACATGTGGGCCAGCTAAATCACTGGCACTGTGTCCTGTACAGATTGCCACTGCACGCATGCCTGCGCGGCGTGCAGCTTCGATACCAAAGGGTGCGTCTTCGAACACTATGCAATTCTCGGCTGGTATCTGGATGCGTTTGGCCGCTTCTAAAAATATGGCTGGTGTGGGTTTGCCGGTAAGCCCCTCGTCACCGCGCGCTATGGCATCGGGTTCGGGTTTCAACTGCAGGTGCTGCAAAACAAAATTCACATTGTGAATGTCACCTGCCGTGCCTACGCCAATTTTCAAACCGCGTGTTCGTGCATGCGCTACAAATTGTTTGAAACCAGCGACTTCTTCGAATAAGGGGCCGTATATTTCACGGTAAAGCATTTCTTTTTCATGCACCATATCCCATGCTGTCGCTTCGTCTAGATCTGGTTCATCCAATAACACTCGCACGCATTCCAAACCATTGCGCCCAGTGGTGCGTTGCATCATTTCATCTAAGCTTAATTTGAGATTGTGCTTCTTACCAAATGCCAACCAAGACTGGGCATGATGCGGCATCGAGTCAACAATGGTGCCATCCATGTCGAATATCAATGCCTGCGTTAATGCCTTTGTCAGTGCTGGTGTAACCCCGCTGTTCATTCCCACAACCTCACTGTTAGTTATTGACAGCAGTTCATCAGCATCTCAATGCGAATCAAGTCCCACTGCGTTGGAATTGTGTTTGGCCAGCAATCACCGTCTTTTCAATCAAACGGTCATCACCCAACACAATCATGGCAAACAGCAATTCGTCTAAATTGCTGCAACGCTCCATTTTACGTGCCATTAAGGGTGTGCATTGGGGGTTGAGAATCACAAAATCTGCTTCGCAACCGACTGTTAAATTACCCACCACGCCTTCTAATCCCAGTCCTTTGGCAGCTCCCGCAGTATGCTGCCACCACAAATGCTGAGGTGACAAACTCACACCAGCCTTCAAATTGCCGCCTTGCTGTACTGCTGCACGCCCCACGTAATAGGCGGCCAGCATGGTGTGAAATGGGCTGAAACTGGTACCGCCTCCCACATCACTGGCCAAGCCATATGCAAAATTGGCTGCGTCAGCTGCGGAATAATCAAAAAAACCGCTGCCCAAGAAAAGATTACTGGTTGGCGATACGGCAATCGCAGCACCTGTTCTGGCCATTAAGGTGCGATCTGCCGCATCAAGGTAGATGCCATGCGCATAAACAGCTTTGTTTCGCATCAAGCCGAAATCATTGTAGACCTCAAGGTAGGAGCGCGATGTTGGGTACAGCTCTTTGACCCAACGAATCTCATCCACATTCTCTGCCACGTGCGATTGAATCCAAACATCTGCATATTTGGCAGCCAATTCACCTGCACCACGCAATTGCGCGTCACTGCAAGTCGGCACAAACCGTGGCGTGATGGCGTAACCCAGCCTGTCTATGCCATGCCAACGCTGAATCAAGGCCTCGGTATCGACCAAACTTTGTTCTGTTTGGTCGCGCACACCCTCCGGACAATTGCGATCTTGCAGACATTTTCCTGTGATCAAACGCATGTTTTTGGTTTGTGCTACTTCAAAGAGAGCGTTCACCGATGCAACATGTGAAGTTGCAAATGTCAAGGCTGTTGTGACACCATTGCGAAACAATTCTGCTATAAAAAAGAGAGCGGTATTGGCAGCATATTCGCCGTCTACATACTGTTTTTCTTCTGGAAAAGTGTAATTCTCTAACCACGGTAGCAAACCATCGGCGGGTGACCCAATCACATCGGTTTGCGGATAATGGATGTGCATGTCCACAAAGCCAGGCGCAATGATGCGGTCTGGTAAATGCTGAATAAGCAAATCAGGATGCTTGTCACGTAAGCCAGTAATCAAGCGCTGGTAACTGCCAACAGCCAATACCACTTGTTTGCCCTTGTGATTGGACCCAATGACCAGTAAGCCATCTTCTTCAAGCCGTGCGGAATGTGAAGGTGCTTTGTCATTGACA
>ENA-UOWO01003757-UOWO01003757.1-activated-sludge-metagenome-genome-assembly--contig:-NODE-3757-length-17309-cov-15.198679_pt1 | contig 17309 bp, 11 predicted proteins | sample MGYA00238148_ERZ761564 | MGnify/ENA primary metagenome ERZ761564 (study PRJEB28885, sample SAMN05720194) | activated sludge metagenome | isolation source: Anaerobic digester | place: USA...
GAAATCCGGAAGTTTCCATTTTTAAAAAATATCCGTCTATTGCTTTTTGAAGCTCGATAAAACCGGATTGTTCAATAGAAGAAATATTCAGCACTTGTGTTGTCCAGTTTTTTTCATTTTCACTGAATAAATGTAAGGCATGTTTTACTTGTGTTGCAGCAATTTTTGCAGTCGTTGCATGGTCGCCATCTGATTTGTTGATTAGAATAATATCTGCCATTTCCATGATGCCGCGTTTGATGCCCTGTAATTCATCGCCGGAATTTGGAAGCAATAACAACAGAAATAAATCCGTCATGTTTTTTACGAGCGTCTCTGATTGTCCAACGCCAACGGTTTCCACAAATATATAATCGAATCCAAATGCTTCACATAGTAAAATGGTTTCGCGTGTGTTGCGTGCAACACCGCCAAGATTGCTGCTGCTGGCAGTTGGTCTTATGAAACAGTTTTCGTAACGCACCAAATCTTCCATGCGTGTTTTATCGCCGAGTATACTTCCTTTACTGATACTGCTTGACGGATCCACAGCCAATACCGCTAATGAATAATTATTATCCAGCAATAAACTTCCGAATGCATTTATAAATGTACTTTTTCCTGCGCCAGGTGCACCGCTGATAGCAATGCGATGGCTCTTATTCTTGCTTTTTAAACAAGCTTCCAGCACAACATTGGCAATGGCTTCATCTTCTTTTCTGGTACTTTCAATCAACGTAATGGCCTTGCTTAAAATAATTCTGTCTTTTTGCAGAATGCCATTTATGTAATCATCCGTTGAAAGTATTTTTTGCATACATAAATGTATTAAAATTTATACTTAAACCCAAAAGCATTAGGAATCTATTAGAATAGAAGATTTGACCTATAAATGCAATATGAAGCTAAGCCTATAAATATGTTCAGAAATCAGAACCTGAAATTTGGTGCAGAATCGTTGGATAAGTTTTTCTTAGTTGCAATACTTAAGATGATTTGTAGGCAATTGGATGATATGCTTTCTTGTGCTGACCTAAGAATATTCTGGCATAGATACGCAGCACGGCTACTTCTATTAAAATAAATCCAAGTGCGATGCAAATTATTAATAATGTTTCGTGTGTGTGTATGTAAGTAAAAAGTAAGTCGATACCAATAAAAGTTGGCGTGAATGGAAAACCAAGCAAGGCCAGACAGCAAATCAGAAATACAGCTGCGATACCTTTTTGTTCATGTGCGTATCCGTGAAAATAATTCAGCGAAATATCATTATCGATTGCTTTGATTTTTAACAGGCAGATAAGTCCAACTATTGCTGCCACCAAAATGCCGCTCAAATACAAGGCGATATGGAAAAAATCGATGTGCTCATTCATAGAGATAGCCAATGCAATCAACAACTGACTTGCTATAATATGCAACCAGGCGCGAATGGCATTTTTTCGTTCTGTAAACGCTTTTACAATAAATATAAAAGCTAAGAACGCATAAAGCACATCTAAATAAAGAATGACAACTGCAGGTAAAAACTCATCAAGAATTATATGCATTATTCCGGTTGCGAACAATACGCTGACAATTATTATACTGATTTTATTATTCAAAAAATTAAACTTGTTTCCTATAAACTTAAATGGCTTCCATAAAAAATTATACAGAAAAATATCGACGTTCCATTCTCTTATGTTTAACAGGAAAATGGTGTTTTTTATTTTTGCTGAAAAAGTATTTTCAGAAGCATGTTGTTTGGGTACATGTGTGAAAACCATATCGTGTATCAGATATCCAAGTACGGATGGCGATACGAGTAATTGATACGTTCGCAAAAAAGCATTGCCTGCAAAATGGAATAATGCCAGCAAATGAAATCCTAAGGCTACTTCTATAAACATGATTCCAATTTGTGTAATGGATGCATAGGCGATTTGTGTTTTAACGGAAGATTGAACACTTGCAATTCCGGATGCTATGATGCTGGTAAATAAACCTATCGCAATCAGTATTCCTTTTATCAGCGCAATATCCTGCCATAATGGAGCGGTTCTGATGAGTAAGAATACACCAAGGTGTACGGAAAGTGAACCGTAAAATATAGCACTGGAAACGGTAGGTCCTTCCATGGCTCTGGCTAACCAGGATGAAAACGGCAACTGTGCTGATTTGATAGACACGGCAATTACCATTAATAAGCACATGGTTTGAATATATACAGGATGTTCCGCAATTACAACATCTAAAAATCCTGCATTTTGCAATTCATTAAAGGTGATATTTTTATGAAAAATATGATGCGCCATCCACATGGCTACAATAAGACACACATCGCCTAATCGATATAACGAAATCACCTTTAAGCCATTTTTTACAGGTAAATAACGATCGCGATAAAATGCAATTAACAGAAATGAGGTGATGCCTAAAATTTCCCAGCCGATAAATAAGGTCTCGAAATTTCCGGAAAAAATGACAAAATTATAGCCGAGATAAAAGAATAGCAAGGTATTAAAAAAGCGCTTGAATCCTTCATCTCGATGCATGTAATATTTGCTGAAAACTGTTACCGATAACGAAATCAAAGAACCGACCAAAGCATAAACAGCGGTTGTTACATCAAAGTAGAAATTGATAAAAAATTCAAAGAAATCGGATTTATACAAGACCAGATGTTTGTAGTCTATCGTTTCGAAATTATGCAGCATCCACATCGCCGTTATCACCAGCAAAATCAACGAGTGAAATCCGATGGATGCAATTGCAATAGCCGACAGTAATTTTTCCTTATTTTTATCAACAAACAAACTGATAAAAAATGCCAGTAAAGGCAAGTACACAAACAATTGCAGCAGATGTTCCATGTTGATTATTTATGCAGATAAACCGGAAGATTTTCCTGTGTTGCGTGAACAATATTGTTTGTTTCCATTTCTTTTGCATTTTCAATCATGCTTTGCAGATCCGATACGGTATTTATTTTATTTTCAAAAGGTAGATAAAGATTAAATGCGCCTTCTTTAAAATAATAAATAGCATTGGTATCCGGATGAATAGCTGCAACATGCACCCATTCATTAATAAACCATTCATACATTTCCGGAGACGACTGAATAGATTTTAAAACAATTTCCGGATAATGTTCTACGATAATTAGTAGCCGAACCGGGTCGTGTACTTCAATCATTTGCCAAGGTAAACCGGGACGCAAATCACCATCACTGCTATTGGCAACTCCAAATAAACCCATAACATTATGTGGTAATTTCGTTCCGGCACCTAGTTTTTGGTTATCTACTCTTGAAAAATAATATTCTAAATTGATGCCACCACAAACCGGCCCAAGTGGACGCATGACTCCTGTAAGTAAATCGCCGTTTACGTCTGTTTTATAATTATAAGAATTTAAAAATGCACGACGATCTAAAAACAAACCTCTGGTAATTTTACGTTCACCTACGATACAAAGCGTATTGGTTCCGTGTCCTAATTCAGGTCGAGGTTCAAACAATGAAACAGAACGATCTAAAATTGCTTTACGTATTTTCTTTATATCCTGTTTCGTGTTTATAGAAGCAAATCTTCTTGAACGTTCTTTTGCATTTAAATCCAATGCATATTCAAATGAAGCTGCATTTTTTTTGTGCATTTCTGCGTTCGCGCCGTTCAGGTTTACTACATCGTAATACTCCATTTGATCAGCCGCTGTATCGTGCAAAGCGCCAATAAATTGTGTCGTTTCCGGAATTGAAATCCCATTTTCTTTAAGTTGTTCCCGCACCTTAGGATGATTGGCCATAAAGGCAAATACACGTGCATTTACGGAGCCTGGCCGACCGCTGCAAGCGCCACAATCATGCGCACCGTGATGCGGATTATTAGCACTGCTGGATCCATGACCTACTACATAAACAAGAGTTGCAAATTCATTGATTAAACCAATACCTTTAAGTAATGCTTCTACTCTGGTTGTCATTTCCGGAATGGTAAATCCTATTTGCAAACCATTCTCTATAGCGTTCACATCTTTGTTTTCTATAGTCAATGTTGCTTCTTTATGCATATGTGTAAATGCATTAGAAATTGCAGGACTCATTTTTGGTTTAATTAAATGCTGCAGCAAACGAACTGCAGACCAGAATCCTAGGATAAAAGCACTGAAATATCCGGCTAAAAAAGTATGTGTTTTATGCGTGTATAATGTTTCATGTTCATGGCTGCGTTCTACATTCGTTTCTTTTATCAGGTATTTTGGTGTTACCGGTGCAGGACATAATTTATCGTAGAATTTTGCACCTTGCGGTTGAAAATAAAATTCCACACCGAAAAAACCAGGACAACCTAATGTTTCGCAATCAGGATCTGCTGTTTCTACATTTCTGCGAATCGAGCATTCTCTTTCATCTATACAAAATATTGCCTGAAAGCTTTTTGTGACAGCTTCAGTTTTATTTTGCTGATTGTTTAATTGAATGCCGGAAAGAACGACATCATAATAACTCCATTCAAAAGCATCTTGCCAGATTTTTAAAACTTCCTGTAATTCTGTGCTTGCTACTTCTTCGAATAAATCAATTGGTGCTTGTTTATAATTTTGTGCAAGAGGTGTCCAGTTTTTTCCGAGCTGGCTATCAAGTGCATCTATTTCTAACAACAGTTCGAAAATAATCAAATCGTTCAGAGAAATAATCCTGGTATCAAACAAGGTGTCCGGTTTTTCTTCTACTGTAGCCACCATGCCAGACCAGCCACGGTGGCTGAATTGCTGGTCAAACAAATACTGATTGAAATATGCTTCGTCACCTACTAGTATTTTTAGTAAGTCAGTTATGGTGAGGTTTTCGTGTAATAACTTTTTAGCACGACCAGATTTAAAAAAGCTGGCATAACTGTTTTTTTCCAATGCTCTGATGGCAGCAAGAAAACCTTGTACATTGTGAGGGAATTCCCAAATAGAAATTCCCTGATCCAAATAGCCAGCCAATATTCGGAATAAAAACGGTTGAACCTGATTGTCTAAATTAAGCTGATATTGTTCTTTCCATTGATTTCTTAATATACCAATTCTAGGTGTGATACTATCATTATATTGTTTCGATAATAACTGCTGTTTCCAAATAGAAAGCTCATTTTTTCCTTTACGTTCAACAATAATTTTATCTACTATTGCGTCGTTAATTCTTCCTGTTTCATAAAGCATTCGGAATTCATCCAACTGAAGAGTTGCCTGATAGCCGAATATAACAGAAGCTTTAAAAATAGCGTCATAAAACTTCATATGTTGAAAAGCATGCAACGAATTATGATGAATAAAATCTTTCAGAGGAGTCTGAGTTGGCAGGTAATGCTTCAGATCATGAAGGATATGTTGTTCATCAAAAGTTGCTTTTTTCATAGTAGTTTATTTGCCAGCATTAGTTGTATGACGAACAGTCCGCATTTGGATAACATCCACTAAAAAGGCAAATGCCATAGAAAAATAGATATAGCCTTTCGGTATTTTAAATTGCATGCCTTCAGCCAACAGAGATACACCAATCATCATTAAAAAGCACAATGCTAGTATTTTAAATGACGGATGGTTTTTAATAAAATCGCTGATAGGTTTAGATGCAAAGAGCATAATTATTACAGTAACAATAACGGCTGTGTACATGACCCATAGCTCCTGAACCATACCAACTGCAGTAATAATAGAATCGACAGAAAATACTAAATCCAGCAAAATTACTTCAGCTAATAATCTTTTAAAACTAGCAGTTTTAATATCTGTAACATTTTCTTGATTTTTCATTTCAGATTTATGGTAAATTTCTTTCGTGCTTTTGTAGAGTAGAAACAATCCACCAAGTATTAGAATTAAACTTTTACCGGAAAAATTTATTTCAAAAGCCGTAAAAAGAGTTTGATCTAATTTTAAAATCCATGAAATAAAGGCAAGCAATGAGAGTCGCATCACCATCGCTAAACCGATTCCCCAAAACCTGAGTTTATTGCGTTGGTGGTCCGGTAATTTATCAGCGAGAATAGAAATGAAAATAATATTATCAATTCCAAGAATCACTTCTAAGGCAATTAATGAAATTAATGGTACAATTGCATCCAGCATATTTGAAAGGTTTAATTTTTAATGTCTTAATTCAGCCACACTGAACTCGGCGTTTTGTTCATCGCGTATGTACATGACATCATCATAAAATTCTACTACACCGCTTTCAACATTATACATAGCACCGACTACACCGATTTCGCCATTCTCTACCATTTGTTCCAATATAAAACTACGTTCAATGATATTTACAACGGAGCGTTTTACATTGATTTCAGCAACATTCTCTACAAACTTATAGTTAGAAGAATTTCTTTCATTTTTAGTCTCTTTTTCCTGATAAACTGCGGGTTGTAGTTTCGATAATAATTCTGTCAGATTACCCATTTCTACATGGTCGCATGCACCTTTCACTGCACCGCATTTTGTGTGTCCTAATACAACGATTAACTTTGATCCTGCAACTTTACATGCAAATTCCATGCTGCCCAAAATATCAGTATTTACTATGTTTCCAGCTATTCTAACTGAGAAAATATCACCTAAACCCTGATCAAAAATAAGTTCTGCAGAGGTTCTGCTGTCTATACAACTAAGTATGGTGGCAAAAGGCCATTGGCCATCTCTTGTATCATTCACTTGTTGTAAAAGGTTTCTGTTTTCTTTATAGTTTTTCAGGAAACGATTATTTCCTTCTTTAAGAATTTCTAATGCCATTCTTGGCGTTGTATTTTCCTGAGTATCTTTTGTATGTGTTTTCATTTTTTTTATTTTGAATTGTGAATTGTTTGAACATGCGTGTCGTTTTCAATATTGTAGACTTCTTTAAATCCAGTAAACAATACGCTTATGTTCCTTTCTTTAGATTGAGTTTCTTTAAAATTTCTTACCAGCTCGAGAACATCAAAATCTATATATGTTGTTTTAGATGCATCAATAGTAACAATTGAATTTTCCGGCAAATGTGCCAGAGTTTGTTTTATACTTGCTTTATTCAGGAAGGATACTTCTTCAGCCAGTTGAATATTGATTTTATCACCTTCGTGATAATCTTCTTTGTGGAAGAAATATGCATTTTTTAAATTTCCTTTTAAAATAAAAAATACACTAACTGCTAACCCAACGCCAACACCTTTTAATAAATCGGTAAAGACGATTACAACTACTGTTACAATAAACGGAATCCACTGATGTTTTCCATTTTTAAACATCTCTTTATAGATGGATATTTTGGTTAACTTATAACCTACAGTGAGTAATATCGCCGCCAGTGCAGCCAACGGAATTTTATTCAACAACGTTGGAATTAATGCTACACAGATTAACAGTAAAAAGCCATGAAACATTGCAGAAAGTTTAGTTTCCGCTTTTGCATTTACGTTGGCCGAGCTTCTAACAATCACACTGGTAATAGGTAATCCGCCGATTAAACCTGATATAATATTACCAATACCTTGCGCTTTTAATTCCAGATTGGTTGATGTAATTCTTTTTCTTGGGTCAATATTGTCTACCGCTTCAATACTTAATAATGTTTCAATGGAAGCGACAATAGCAATTGTCGCAGCAATGGTTAGCACTTGCACATTGGTGATTTGAGTAAAATCAGGAAAAGTAAAAAATCCTAAAAAATCATTGAAACTATTGGCAATCGGCACATTCACCATATGAGATTTCTCTATAATTGCCAATGAAGAATTGGTTTGTAAAAAGATTTCATTTATAGCTATACTAACAATAACAGCAACTAATCCACCAGGAATGAATCCAATTTTATTTTTAATAAATGGTTTTTCCCAAAGAATCAAAATAGCTAAAGCAACTACAGAAATAAGCATAGCACCGGCATTGATATGTTGAAGCGGATGCAATAAAGCGGTAAACGTATTTTCTCCGTTTGCCTGCATAAAATCGAGGTTGCCTTCTATATCTGCATCATAGCCAAACGCATGAGGAATTTGTTTTAAAATTATTAAAATACCAATAGCTGTCAGCATTCCTTTAATAACATTAGATGGAAAATAATTACTGATACTTCCTGCTTTTAAAAAACCTAATACTACCTGAATTACACCGGCAAGCACCACCGCAAGTAGAAATATATTGAATGAGCCTAATTGCTGAATAGATACCAGTACTATTGCTGCCAAACCTGCAGCAGGACCACTAACACTTAACTGTGAATTACTGATAGAAGCTACTACTAATCCACCCACTATTCCTGCAATCATTCCGGAAAAGAATGGTGCACCTGATGCGAGTGCAATTCCTAAACATAATGGCAGTGCTACCAGAAATACCACAATACCAGCAGGTAAATCTGTCTTCAGGTTGGATAAAATACTTTTATTAGTAGGCATAAATTTTATTTACTTTTTTGAAATTATAAGATGATAACAATACAGATTGGTAATTTGTCATCGAAATGACAATATTAAATTATTTAGAAAGTAAGCTGAAAGATGTTAGACTTTGTCCGGTGGTGGTGAAAAAGTTTCTAACCAGTCTACCGAGATAGCTTGCAATAAGACATGAGAGAATTTATCTTTAGAGATAGAATAAAAGGTGTCATTAGATATATTAAAATATTTAACCGGATATAGAAGTTTGTTACCATATTCATTTAAATCCAGCCCTTTTGGCGATCCATGCTCTTCTTCAGCAGGTATTGATGTCAAGAACTGCTTGGCAACTGTTTTGTTCGTACTTACCGGTAAAATGAAAACCAGAAAGTTCAACAAAAGCAGTATGGATAAAAATCGTCTCAAATTGATGTGTAAGTTGCCTGAAATGCAAAGATGCTATCTTTTTATCCAAATGTAAAATCCTTTTAAATAAATTAACAGTTCTTAAAGCTTTATTCAGGTTGTTTCAGGGTGAAAAATATGCTTTTATTGATTTTTTCGGATAATTTATGTGAATGTTGTGTGAACGTTTTTAATGACAAATGAACATTGAGGCTGGTTTGTACAAGTTTTTATTTATAATTAATTGATATACAGATAATTAACAATTTAAAATTAACTTCATTTCCAAGTGTTTAAAAGTTGAGCTGATATTAGTCATACTTATTTTAACACTAAATGCTGAACTTTGCACTAATGTTTTCAGTAAATCAATACCAATCAAAACAAAAATGTAATTCGTTGCCACACACAATGAATTATATAACGACGACTGAAAGTTCGTCGTTTTTTATTTTCTGGAAGTATTACAACACAACACACACACACAAACTAACACACACAGATGAAACCACTAATTCAGAAAAGCACTATTGCTTTTATGTTGATTTGGATTTTTACAGGGAATGAGTTCGCTTTCACCGCAGATTCAGATTCCTTAATTAGTTCAAAAACTAATGAAATTAAAGTAAATGCAGATACCAGCAGTATGATGTCCGTTGCAACCACTAAAAAACCGCGCACAAAATACAATGCATTTAAGCAATGGTATAATTCTTCCTATGCAGATGAGTTTCAACCTGCCAGTAATGAGAAATCAGTTTCTGAAAAAAAGTGGTATGAATCTTTTGCCATTCGTGGTTATGCTCAGTTTAGATACAATGCCATTTTGGATAAAGATTCTAAATTAAAATGCGAACAATGCGACAGAAACTGGAGTGAAACTGGCGGCTTCTCCATTCGTCGTATGCGAATCATCTTGTACGGACATATTGGTAAAAGAGTTTACTTCTACATTCAACCGGATTTTGCCAGTTCTTCTTCATCCACAGCGCTACATTTTGCTCAGTTGCGAGATGCTTATGTAGATGTAAGTGTTGATAAAAACAACGAGTTTCGTTTCAGAGTTGGGCAAAGCAAAGTGCCATTTGGTTTTGAAAATATGCAATCCAGCCAAAACAGACTTCCATTTGACAGAAATGATGCATTGAATAGTGCCGTATCTAATGAGCGAGATTTAGGTGTTTTTTTCTATTGGGCACCAAAAGCAAAAAGAGAATTATTTTCTATTCTGGTAAAAGAAGGATTCAAAGGCTCAGGCGATTATGGTATCGTTGGTGTTGGTATTTACAACGGGCAAACCGCGAATAAACCTGAATTGAATAAGGCACCGCATGTGGTTGCCCGAGTTACGTATCCTTTTAAAGCAAAAAAACAAATTCTTGAAATGGCATTTCAGGGTTATAGCGGAAAATATATCATTTCTAAAGAACTCATCAGCAGCGGCGCAAAATCCGTTGAGGACAGAAGTTACCACGATCAGCGTATTGCAGGTTCTTTTATTCTGTATCCTAAACCATTTGGAATTCAGGCAGAATATAATTTCGGCAGAGGTCCTGAATATAATAAGGCTACCGACTCTATAGAAGTAAAAAAATTACATGGCGGTTATATCACTTTGTCGTACATTCAACATATCAAAAAACAAATTCTGATACCTTATTTCAGAGCTCAATATTATGATGGCGGAAAAAAACATGAGTTGGATGCCAGAAGTTACACCGTGCAGGAATATGAAGTTGGCTTTGAATGGCAGCCTGTAAAACAATTCGAGTTGGTGGCAGCATATTCATATGCAAACAGACGATTCGAAGACCATGTGTTACAAAATAATATTGCAAAAGGAAATTCCATCAGAATACAGGCACAGGTAAATTTTTAAACAAAAATATTAACAACTAAAATAAAAGTTATGTCATTATCTATTTTAAAATTCTTTCAACCAAAGGACAAAATTTTTCAGAATCTTTTTGAAAAAACTGCAACTATATCTGTAGAGGTTAGTGAAATATTTCTGGAAGCAATGAAAGCTTCAGACTCCAAACGCTTTGAATTATTAGCACAAACAGGTCATCTGGAACATCAGGCAGATGATGTGGCACATAATTTATATGTTGAACTGAGCAAAAATTTTATAACACCATTCGATAGAGAAGATATTCATGAATTAGCTGCTGCTATGGATGATGTAGTAGATTACATTGATGAAGTAGGCAACAAAATGAAGAATTATGATTTTACAGAATTCAATGAATATGTACTCAAAATTGCCGAATTAAATAATGAGTCTGTAAAGGAATTAAAAAATGCCATTTTCGGATTGCGCGACATGAAAAACCTTCACAAGGTGACAGATTCTTGTCTTAAAATTCACGGGTATGAATCCAAAGTGGATTTATTGTATAACGATGCAATGGGTGATTTGATACGCAACAACAAAGACAATCCGGTTAAAATTATTGTGATGAAAGATTTATACGAAGAACTGGAACTGGTGTCAGATAAATGTCAGGATGCATCAAATGTTATTGAATCCATCGTTATTAAATACTCATAAGAAAACAAGAAATTGACATTGACATGAGCAGCATTTTGCCATTTGTTCAATACTCAACATTCATCATTCAACATTAATTTATGGAATTTATAATTGTTATTATCATACTTGCCTTAGTGTTCGATTACATCAACGGATTTCACGATGCTGCGAATTCTATAGCAACCATAGTTTCTACAAAAGTATTAACACCGTTTCAGGCGGTTGTTTGGGCTGCGTTCTTCAACCTGATAGCCTTTTTTATCTTTCAGGATCATGCAGTAGCCAACACCATCGGAAAAACCGTGAATAAAGAGTTCATCACCTTGCCGGTTATTTTCGCCGGATTGATAGCCGCTATCATCTGGAATCTTTTAACCTGGTGGTACGGAATTCCGTCATCGTCGTCACATACGTTAATTGGTGGTTTTGCCGGTGCCGCTATAACACATGCATTTATACAAAACCACGGACTGATGCCAATTAAAGATATTATTGATAGTGGCAAAGTTTTAAAAACTGTAATGTTTATTTTTCTCGCACCATTAATAGGTATGATTATTTCCATGTTTTATACATTGGTGATGATGAACAGAAATACCTGGATAAAAACGGGAATTCTATTAGCTTCCTGTATTGCAATTTGGTTTACATTTATTCGTTTTCAGGAAAAAAAGATTGACGAAAATGTAGAGAAATTTTTCAGAGTAGATAAATACGAAAAAGAAGTTGCAGATCCTAAAAAAGCCGGTGATAAAGCCAAAAATGAAGAAAAACTGCTGAAAGCAAAAACAAATGCTGTAAAAAGTTTTGAATACATCAAACACTACGAATCTAAAGGCAGCAAAGTAGTAGCAGATGAGATTGCAGATAATGTTGACTTAAACATGGTGACTGCTTCCAGAATTGAAGATAAATTGAAATTATTTTTTGAAGTGGAACGCTTGAAAACTGTGGCAGAAAAAGATACTACAAAGAAACAAGCTTATCATTTTGCCAAAGCAGCCATTGATTCTTTAAAACCATTGACTAAAAAACATCAGGATTTAGGTCAGGAAAAAATGGCAGCTGCCATGGTTGCAACCGGATTAGTGCAACCCAATAAGATTGATGAGTTTACCAAAATGGTGAAAGTAGATATCAAAAAAGACTTAGCAAAAGAGATGGATAAATCAAACAACAGAATTATACGATATGGTCTGATTGTAATGTTGTTATTAATTATCTTGTCGTTTATTTATACCGAACAAATCAAAGAACCAAGTGCACAACGCACTGCCAATAATTTCAAAAAACTGCAATTGCTTTCTTCGGCAGCATTCAGTATTGGTCACGGTGGAAACGATGCGCAAAAAGTAATGGGTATTATTGCGGCAGCTTTAATTGCAAATGGTAATATCGTAGATATTAAAGCTATGCCTGATTGGGTGCCGCTTTCCTGCTACCTTGCCATAAGTTTAGGAACCTTGAGTGGCGGCTGGAAAATAGTGAAAACAATGGGAACCAAAATCACCAAAGTAACGCCGCTTGAAGGTGTTTGTGCTGAAACGGCAGGTGCTACCACCTTATTTTTAACTGAGCAAATGGGAATTCCGGTTTCCACCACTCATACTATTACCGGTGCGATTATCGGTGTGGGCGCCACGAAGCGTTTAAGTGCCGTGAGATGGGGCGTGACCGTAAATTTACTTTGGGCCTGGATTCTTACCATTCCGGTAAGTGCGGCACTGGCGGCCATCACTTACTTTATAGTACATTTATTTGTTTAAAAAAACAGGTAACATATTTCAAACGGCTTCGACATATCGAAGCCGTTTTTGTTTGTGTAGATTTCTTAAAATGTCTCTTGTTTAATTAAATCAAAAAAGTACCATTTTTATTCCTCAATTGAGTTTCTAAATGCTATTTTAGCCCTATTTTTTAAGAATAGTACTGATAAAATTCTATGCTTTCAATTTTTAAAATAAATACCAATCCTGAAAAACGATACTTTGGTTTCGATATCATCAGAGCATTTTCTGTTATTCTGGTAATGAATATGCACTTTCTGGAATTATTCAGTCCTTCCATTGGTATTAATTTTTTTATGATACCATTGCCGGATCCGGTAGATATGTTTTTTGTGTGCAGCGGTTTTTTAATCGGCTATCAGCATTTAAAAGATATCCATAAAATGGATAAAGTTACACCAAAATACACGGCAAGGTTTTTAGTGATGCGTTGGGTGCGCACATTGCCCAGTTATTATATTATACTTACACTAATCGTATTATTAGGTGCATTGGTCACACATAATCTTGATTTTCCAATCAGAAATTATTTATTCATCCAAAATCTGTACGAACAACGATCTAAAGTTTTCAGAGAAACCTGGACTATTTCCATTGAAGAGTGGTTCTATTTTACGTTTCCCATTTTCTTTTATATCATCAGCACCTTACTTAACGTAAATAAGAAAAAATCATTTCTGTACATACTCATTATTTATATTGTAGTATGTAATCTTTTGAAGATGCATTACTATTTTAATGTATATCCTACGCATGATTTCAGACAATGGATTGATTTCAGAGAGCTGGTGGTGTTGCGCATAGACACTATTGCCATTGGTCTGCTCGGTGCTTATGTTTGTTATTTTTATGAAGACTTTTGGGAACGAAATAAATACCGATTTTTACCGTACGGATTAGTCATTTATTTTGGCAGTATCTTTTTTTACTGGTCTTGGGTTAATTTTTTACAAGACAATGAATTTGCCACCTTTTATCATTTTACGTTTTATTATCTGGTAAGTCCGGTATCTATTGTATTGTGTTTGCCTTACCTCAAAACCATAAAGTTTAAAAATAATTTTGTCAATCATTTTGTGTTGTATACAAGTTTGATTTCGTATAGTTTATTTTTATTTCATCTGTCATTGGTTATGTTAATTTTATTTGCCATTTATCTTGGAGTAATTAAACAAATTACCAGTACATACATGTTGTATGCTTTTACCGGCTTTATTTATCTTTTATGGCTTTTCCTGACGTTTTATTTGTCTAATCTTTTCTTTAATAAGATCGAGTTGCCAATCATGAATAAACGAAGATGGATAATTGAGAAATTAAAATTGAATGATTAATCATTGATATTTTTGAATCTGTTGAACGATGTTGTCAATATTTAAGATAAATACCAATCCTGAAAAACGATATTTCGGTTTCGATATTATCCGTGCGTTTTCTGTAGTGCTGGTGATGCAGATGCATTTCCTTCAACACTTCAGTCAATATTTGGGAATCAATTACTTTATGTTGCCATTGCCGGATCCGGTCGATATGTTTTTTGTGTGCAGCGGATTTCTAATCGGCTATCAGCATTTGAAAGAAGTGCATAAAACAGAAATTGTTACACCAAAATATACCGCAAGGTTTTTGGTGATGCGTTGGGTGCGAACCTTGCCAAGTTATTATATTATACTAACATTTCTGGTGGTGCTCTTCACGTTATTTTCCAGAAAACTGGATATTCCTTTTCGTAATTATTTTTTCATTCAGTGCCTGTATGAAAACCGTTCTAAGTTTTTCAGAGAAACCTGGACCATTGCTATTGAAGAATGGTTTTATTTTACTTTTCCGGTATTGTTTTACATCATAACTACCTTATTGAAAGTCAACAAGAGAAGATCGTTTCTGTTTATTTTGATATTTTATATTGTTGTCTGTAACTTCCTGAAAGTATACTATTACTATCATGTTTTTCCGGATCATACTTTTGAGCAGTGGACGAAATTCAGAGAAATTGTGGTGTTGCGTATTGATACAATAGCCATCGGATTATTAGCTGCTTATATCTGTTTTTTTTACAGCGATTTCTGGGAACGAAACAAGTTTAAATTTTTGCCGATTGGCCTTGTTATTTATATTGGAAGTATATTGTTTTACTGGTCATGGACGAATAAATATATTGATACGGAATTTGCCACGTTCTACCATTATACGCTTTTCTATCTGGTAAGCCCGGTTTCTATTATGTTGTGTTTACCGTATTTAAAAACCATTAAATTCAAAGATAATTTCGCCAATCATTTTATCTTATTTACAAGCTTGATTTCATATAGTATTTTCCTGTTGCACGGTACTTTCTTGTTGTTGATTTTTGTATTGATTTATGCTGGAGTTATTAAAAATGTTTTCATCGTATATGCAATGTGGATGTTTACCACCTTCTTTCTGGCCAATTTATTTTTCAATAAAGTAGAATTACCGGTAATGAATATGCGAAGAAAAATTATTGATAAATTGAAGTTGAACGATTAGTCTTCTATCAATCTTCTGTGGTAATTTATTTGACCCAAGTGGTATTCTAAGTGAGCCAGTAGATGTAGTAAAATAAAATTTGTCGGATATTCCTGTCCTTGTTTTTTTTCAGGAAATTGATTGGTTAATGCTTCTTCCGGCAAATTCAACAGAACATTCTTTACCATAATAATTGTAGTATCTATATTCTGTATGATAAGCTCTCTTGGTATATTTACAGATGAAAACTCTTTATCTCGTTCACGTACATAGCCAGTATTTCCCAATACTGCGCCAATAAAATGATTCAGATTGCCAATTAAATGCAATGCCAGATTTCCGGCAGAATTACTGATATTTTTTTCTATTTTCCAGAGATTGCTTTCCTCTTTATATAAATTAATTTCTTCTTTTAGTTTATTCAAATCTCTTTCAAAGATAAGTGCCAGTGGTTGTTTTATCATGTTGTTGAATTTTGATTTTAAACTTCTTTTTTAAATATGCAGTATTAAAATTTAAGCCAATGCCAGGCAACCTTGCTACCGTTTTTGTTGTTATTGAATTCTATGGCTGGTGCAGGAAGCTTAATTACATTTAATACTTTCATTAATCCTTTTGCCCAATGTTTTTTAACAGGCAGTTTTGTCCAGTCGATATCAAATGAAAAATAAAAACGCTGTAATCGTTGTATTTCAGTACGGTCAATTAAATCAGTAGGATCTACATTTTCTAAATCCTGATCACCGCTTAAATCATTTTTATTCCAAATATTTTTATAGCCACCCAGCATTCCTGCAGCGCCATATCCAAAAGAAACCTGGAGGCATTTCGGAAATTTAGATTTCGGATTTCGGATAAATGCGCCCGGACTAACACTCCACCAAAGTGTCATGGCATTGTAGTCTTTCAACAAACTTTCTGTGAATGATGTTCCATACAATTTATCTGCACGTTCTTTAATCAGCGGGTCGTTGTATTTGGAGTAATTGACCGGAAATGCTGACATCTTCATGTTTATTCGCTGGTCATGCCATACATATTGTTGAATACCAAACAGTAAACTTCCGCTTGCATTCATCAGCATATCGCCCCAGGAAAAACCCCATTTTTTTTGGAAACCGTCGTTCAGCTCAATCGATAATTGCCACATATTTCCAACAACCATTCCTACCCAAATAGCATGTTTTTCTTTTACACCTGCCCATCTGAAAAGATCATACGTCCATTTACTTTCAATATAGCAACTGTAAATATGCCCAAGTTTATCCATCTGATTCCACTCGCCCCAATCGTTAAAAAAACGAAATTTTCCTTTTTCTGTTTTTGCATACCAGGCAGTGCTCCACCAGGTATTTGCTGCTGCGTACAGTCCACCTTGCATTCCGGCAACCATAGCTACTCTTGGCTTATTCAATACCTCTGATGGTCGAAAAAACTTGTAAGGCTTTATCATTTTAATTTTTCCGGTATAGCCAAATGCCGGATCGGTTGGAATATAGTCATACTGGTTCTCTGTACGGAAATTTACACTATATACATTGGCATCTTGCCAAATGGTATCCGCTATTACCTTTGATGAAAGAATGATTTTTTTAAATTCGTATTTCTTATTGAAGATGGTATCGTTGTGAATTTCAAGTTCGTTGTTATTTACAATCGTATCCTGCACTATCTTATAAGCACTGTTGTCAATTACAGCAATTTCTTTTTTTTTAGTTCTGTTTTTTAAT
>ENA-UOWO01003764-UOWO01003764.1-activated-sludge-metagenome-genome-assembly--contig:-NODE-3764-length-17292-cov-5.787318_pt1 | contig 17292 bp, 13 predicted proteins | sample MGYA00238148_ERZ761564 | MGnify/ENA primary metagenome ERZ761564 (study PRJEB28885, sample SAMN05720194) | activated sludge metagenome | isolation source: Anaerobic digester | place: USA...
CAACACCGCCCTGTATGCCCAATTATGATTTAGGTGCTGCACCAGTTGGAGGCACCTGTTGGCCTTTAGCGAATTCAAATATTGCAATGCCATTAACTGAACTCATCATGTATCCAAACCCAGCCAGCACACAACTCACATTGGAGTTAAACAATTCATATCATAACAAAGCAAATTATTATGTATACAATGCCATTGGTCAATTTATTTTTGATGGAGAATTAAAATTGAATCAAAAATCAATTTTAGATATTTCAAATTTGGCTAATGGTATTTATTATATCAAGTGTGAAGGGATGAATAAGAAATTTGTGAAAGAGTAGGACAAATAAATACTTTTAAATCTATTTTTCATTTTTTGTAACACCAATCAAAACACCAAAATTGCCATCGGTTTGTATCCAATTTTCCTTAGGTAAATATGTTCTCGAAACAAGGCCATCAAGATATAAAGCATTTTTACATCCTAAATTTTTGAAGTATAAAGCAAAATCATAAAAATTAATTTCCTTCTTCGACATGACAAAAACGATTGTATTATCTGGTAAAATGCCAACACCATTTCTAATATTTAAATTTGTTGAACCTTCTTTAAATGCAGAATGAATTTTACCATCAATAACTAATAATGGTCCCGATTGTGTAGCATATTTAATTTTATGATTTGTATTTAGTTTCAAACTATTACAAATTATAGGTGAATTGTCTGAAGTAATATAAAAGAGACCATTTGGTTTCAAATAAAAATTGCCTATTCCACTTGTTGTGGCTAATGGAGATATCACTTTAAAATCTTCAATAAATAATCCCTGTGGTGAATGATCGGGCTTATACATACCGCCATTCATTGCAAATTCAAGGCGCTTATTTTTTTTACCTAACCATGATTTTAAATTATTGATACTTCCCAATATTTCATGCTTATCATCTTTCCAATAAAACTTTAATTCTTGTTTATTACAATCGACATAATAGGTTATAAAGCGATCATCTTTTTGAGAGAAAGCAAAAAAGAATAATAAAGTAATTATTGAAATACTGAAGACTAAAAATACTTTATACTTATTCAATAATGTTTGCATAAAATGATTGATGAGAATGGGGCAAATTAATTTTCCTTTCGCACCAAATTTAAATTACTTACAGGTGCAACAACCAATGGATATTTTTCAACGGTTACATAAGATGAATCCAAGCCAAAACCTTTTTCTTCGCTTAACGAGAATTTTTTAAGTAAGAAATAGAAACGCATAATTAATCTCTCAAATAATGGCAAATCATTATCATGTGAAAGGAATTTTTCCATCACAATAAATTGCCAATCACCCGCAACTTTATTTTTTTGTAACGAAGTATATCTGCTCGTAATATTTACTTCTTTGTTTTTTACCATATCATCAACAACTTTTCTAAACATTAAATTAATGCGTTGTTCTTCTCTAAATCCTAATCTAAATTCAATGCGAATTATTTCGTTTGGAATAATCGTTTCAACAATATATTCTGTTTTATAAGGTTCATCAACAACGTCAACATGAATAAACCAATAAATATCAGCACGTTTTGGTTTCTTGTTTAGTATTGAATAAATAATTTTATGTTCAATTTCTTTCGGATTATTTGCACTCGATAAATAAACTAAATGTGTAGCATATTTAGGAATACTTAAATCATTACTCAATTCTTGAAGTTGATGAATATAATCTTCCATTCGAACAAATTCAACATAGCGATTTTTAATTTTACGCGATTTAAACCAAACATACATGATGCAAAACATAAGTCCAGCCACAACAAAAGTTGCATAACCACCATGGGGGAATTTAATGATATTGGCTGCAAGAAATGCCGTTTCAATAATTAAATAAATAATAAGAAACGCGTAGATCATACTTTTATTTACTCTCTTAATCACCATAAAATTGGTAAACAAAATAGTGCTCATCAACATCGTTAAAATAATGGCTAAACCATAAGCAGCCTCCATATTAGATGAAGATCTAAAAAACAAAACAACTAAAACACATCCTATATACATGAAAGTATTCATCCCAGGAATATAAATTTGACCTTTTGCATCTGAAGGGAAATTAATTTTCATTTTTGGCCAAAGATTTAATCGAGTTGCTTCACTAATCAAGGTAAACGAACCTGATATCATAGCCTGTGAAGCAATAATAGCCGCCATGGTTGCAATTATAACCCCAGGTAAAATAAACCAAGTTGGCATCAAATCATAAAACGCATTAATACCCATTTTTTCAACATTCACCTTGCTTAGTAATAAACCATTTCTGTTCGCAAGTAGATATGCTCCTTGTCCGAAATAATTAAGCAATAAACAAAGCTTTACATAAATCCATGAAATTCGAATATTGGGTTTGCCACAATGACCTAGATCAGAATATAAAGCTTCGGCACCTGTTGTACAAAGAAAAACAGCACCCAGTAACCAAAACCCACCTGGGTATTTAACCAAAAACTCAATGGCATGAATAGGATTTAAGGCCGAAAATATATGCCAATCTTGACTCAAATTTGTTAAACCTAAAATTGCCAACATCGTAAACCAAATAAACATGAGTGGGCCAAATAATTTTCCGATAGATTGGGTACCAAATTGTTGCATGAAGAAAAATAAACTGATGATGATAAGCACTATACTTACAATTGTACCTTCATGCAAATCATGTAGTGGCTTTAGTTCTTTTAAACCTTCAATAGCTGAGGTAATTGAAATGGGGGGTGTAATGATGCCATCAGCCAATAGTGCTGCACCACCTATCATTGCAGGAATAACAAGCCATTTTTTTCGCCTACGAACCAAGGCATACAAAGCAAATGTGCCTCCTTCACCTTTGTTATCAGCATTCAAAATCAACCAAACGTATTTTACGGTTGTTTGCAAAGTAATGGTCCATAAAATACATGATAAACTTCCAATGATTAGTGCCTCGTCAATAATTCTTCCTTTTGTAATGGCATTAAATACATAAAGTGGTGAGGTGCCTATATCTCCAAAAATAATTCCAAAAGCAATAAGAACGCCAGCAGCAGAAGCTTTGTTAAGGTTTAAATGTGATCCCACTCGTAAAATTTTGAAGGGCAAAGATAGAATAATTGCCTATGCAAATCATATATTTTGATGAATGTTTCAAGGCTTGTTCACGCAAATCAATCTAAAATATTGAGTAGCCTTAAAATGCAAAGAAAAGTTAAACTAATTCTCTAAAACATGCTTTAACACAAGGTTTTATTTTGACACCTTTAATTTGTTGAAAAATTATAAATCATGAAAACAAGAATGCTTATCTGCCTAGCCATTGTATTTGTTTCTTTACAATCATTCGCTCAAGGCAAAACCAAAGGATTTTATATCAATCCAAATTTATCGTTTAGTTCAGGTTATGGTTATTACCTCAATAAGAAAGTCAATTTCTCGCCGCAACTCAGTGTTGGGTATTTATGGGGGAATACTAACCGACATAATTTTTCTCTCACCACCTTACAAGTAAGAGGCAATCGAAATTCAAATGCATTTGGAATTGGTTTGAAATATAATTATGATATTCTTTTATATCGTCAAAAACGTTTAAGTTTATTTGTCTCCCCATTTGTAAAAGTAAATTCAAATTTTACCTATTCTAAGTATGCGAATTCTGCTTCTACATATAAAAACAGAACGCATAATTATCAAATTCAAATGGGTGTAAGTCCCACAATAGAATATAAACTAGGTAAGCGAGTTGATTTTGTAATGAGTACGCCCATTAACGCAATATCATTATATAAATCAAAATCAACTTCAATCAATAATGATGTCAAGGTTTCAAATGAATGGTCAGGTTTTCAAACTCGACCTTCTGTAGAGGCAAATTTGGGTATTCGAATCAATCTCTTTAAGAAAAAATAGGGAGTTTGTTTTTAGTAGTCGTTTTGATGAATAAACGTGGCATCTTCGGATGTCGCGTTTTTTTTTTACTTTTATGCCTTCGTGAAATTCATTCAACATATCATCTTCATTTTTATTTTACTTTCAGCAGCTTGCGGAATACCCAATTCTGATAAAAAAATATTCAGAATGAACCAAGTACAAAATGTTGAAACCTTAGATCCTGCTTTTGCAAAAAATCAATACATCATGTGGCATGTCAATCAAACTTATAATCGCTTGATTGAATTTGATGAAAACATGAATCCACAACCTTCTCTCGCTAAATCATGGAAAATTTCAACAGACCGATTAACCTATACTTTTATTTTAAGAGATGATGTATTTTTTCACGACAATGAAGCCTTTATAAATGGCAAAGGTCGTAAAATGGTGGCCACTGATATTGTTTATAGTTTCGAGAGAATTATTGATGAAAAAACGGCTTCATCTGGTGCTTGGATATTTAATGATCGTGTTGATTCTGTTCAACCATTTGTTGCCATCAATGATAGCACTTTTGAATTGCATTTACTACGCCCTTTTAATCCGATGTTAGGTATTTTAAGTATGCAGTATTGCTCAATTGTACCGAAAGAAGTAGTAGAAAAATGGGGTAAAGATTTTAGATCTCATCCTTGTGGAACCGGCCCCTTTGTATTTCAAGATTGGGAAGAAGCTGTTGCGGTTACTTATCGTAAAAATGAAAATTATTGGGAACGCGACAGTGATGGAAATCGCCTGCCTTATATTGATGGTATAAAATTTTCGCAAGTCGATAGCAAGGCTACTGAGTTTTTATTATTTATGCAAGGCGATATTGATTTCATGAATAGTATTGATGCTGTTTTTAAAGATCAAATTTTAAGTAAAAAAGGAGAATTAAAAGAGGAATTTAAATCTCAATTTAGATTGCAAAAACACGCTTATTTAAACGTTGAGTACCTTGGTATTTTGCAAGATGAAACGAAGAGCACAGAAAAAATTTTATTAAATAAAAAGATTCGTCAAGCCATTAATTATGGGTTCGATAGAAAAAAGATGATTACTTATATCAGAAACAATATTGGAATACCTGCCAATGCTGGTATGATTCCAATTAGTTTAAAAGGTTATGATAGCAGTCTAGTCAAGGGATATTCATATCAACCTGAAAAGGCGAAACAGCTTATAGATGAAGTTAAACGTGAACTGGGTAGTATACCAACTATCACTTTGCTATCAAACGATAATTATTCGGATCGATGCACGTTTATTGCCTCACAATTAAAAGAAATAGGACTCGATATTAAAATAGAAATTATGCAACCGTCTCTTTTAAGAGAACAAATGAGTAATTCAAATGCTAATTTTTTTTGGGCCACTTGGATAGCCGATTATCCTGATGCCGAATGTTATCTAACCATGTTTTATGGCAACAATACAGCACCACCAAATTATACTCGTTTTAAAAATGCTCAATACGATCAATTATACGAACAATGTTTAGTTGAAAGTGACGAAAAAAGAAAAATTGAATTGTTTCAAGCAATGGATAAAATTATTATTGAAGAAGCACCATGTGTTCCTCTTTTTTATGATGAGGTGATGCATTTTGTTCAAAATAGAGTTCAGAATTTTAATACCAATAGCTCAAATTTAATCGACCTGAAACGTGTGAAACTTGAATAATGTAATTCAATTATAATTAACGAAGAGGATGTTTTTAAAAATTAGTTGAAGGCTCTTTGTTTAATTTTTCAAACCACTCAATTCAAGAATAAAAACTTTAATTTCATCCAATAAATTCTGAACAACTGGTAGCGTCGGATCTGAATAGGTTGCAAAATTTTTCTCACGATCTTTCTCCGCCAATTTTAATGGATGGTTCATTCCTTTAATAATTTTGATTTTAGCTTTCTTATTTGCTTCTGCCAATTGAAGCGCATTCGCCACCTCTACTTGAATATCATTCTCTCCTTGTAAAATTAAAATTGGCATATTTAATTTTTTGATTTCAACGGATGGATCATACTTCATCCAATTAATCATATAGGGTTGTATGCTTTCACGAAATAAAGAAGCAAGTGCCGGGTCAGAATTCGTAAGCTGAACGCCACTTTTAAGTGTATCAAGGTAAAGACAGGATTTTATATAATAAGCCGAATCTGGAATGGCAGTCTTTAATTGAAGTTTTAATATTTCATCAATTGACTTGCCAGCACCTGCAATAGAGATATAAGCGTCGACCTTGGTTTTTTGACTGGCAATCATGCCTATTAATGAGCCTTCGCTATGGCCCGCAATAATCAATTTTGAAAATCGTTTATCGGCTTTTAAAAGGTTGATCCATAATATCGCATCATCAACAAAATCATCAAATCGAAGGTCACCCTCACTCATCATAAATACACTTTCTCCAACACCTCGTTTATCATATCGTAAGGTTGCAATGCCATGTTCTGCAAGATTTTCAGCTACTTGTTTATATGCATTGCTTTTCATTGAAGGTTGATTGCAATCACGATCTGTTTGCCCCGAGCCCGCAATGATTAATACAATTGGACAAGCTTTTTTTGTATCTGGTAAAGTAAGTGTACCATAGAGTTTATTTGTGTCTATTGCAACAGACATATTTATTTCCTTAAACGTCAATTTGTTTTGAGCAAATGATTGAACGTTCATGCATAAAAAGGTAATGCAAACAATAAAATTTAAAAGTAGTCGATTCATGATCTTATTTTTTCATTGCAGATTCTATCTCTTCAGTGGTAATTGGCATCGCTTTAAATAAATCATGATTGCCATTTTTTGTCACCCAAAAATTATTTTCAATTCGAATACCTATTTTTTCTTCCTCAACATAAATACCAGGTTCAATTGTAAAAACCATGCCTTCTTTTATGGGTGTATTTCGTGTTCCAATATCATGTACATCTAAACCTAAATGATGTCCTAAACCATGATAAAAATATTTTCTACATGCTCGATTATCTGGCGATTCATTTTTAATATCAGTTTGTTTTAATAAACCAATTTTTAAAAGTTGTTTATTCATTTCTACTTCAGCACTTGCTGTGATATCGAGCCAAGTTTTACCTGGTTTTAGTAATTTTTTTGCATGTAAATGAACTGCTAAACAAGCATCGTAAATTTCTTTCTGACGCTTTGTGTATTTACCATTAACGGGAATGGTTCGTGTTAAATCTGCACAATAATTTCCGTATTCAGCACCAAAGTCCATCAAAATTAATTCGCCACTTTTACATTCCTGATTGTTTTCAACATAGTGTAAAATTCTTGCTCTGTCGCCACTGGCTAAAATACAACCATAAGCATGGCGTGTGGCTCTGTTTCGTATAAACTCATGTGTAATTTCGGCTTCAATTTCATGTTCCATTACACCGGGCTTAATAAATTTACAAACACGCAATAGGGCTTTATGTGTTATATCAACAGCTTGTTGTAAAACTTCAACCTCATATTTCGATTTAATCGCCCTTAATTCTTTTGTGATGACTGCAGCACGTTCATATTTATGCAAAGGATAGCGTTTCATAAAGTCGCTCACATACAATAAATCTAATCGAGGAATTGTAGTATCTAATCTATCATTTTCATTTGTATCAAGATAAATATGTTCAGCATGATGAACCCAAGCTTGTAACAAAGCGTCAAGCTGATCTAAATAAATGACTGTTTTTATACCGGAAATGGCACTCGCTTCTTCTTTCGTATGTTTATGACCTTCCCATTTTTCTAATACCTCATTCGGTCGAAGTATCACTAATACCTCACGATAAGTTTTATCAAGATTATCTGGATACAAAATCACCATTGTTTTTTCTTGTACAATGCCTGATAACCAAACCACTTCTGAATTTTGTTTCAAATGATATTGAGCATCGCCATTTTCGGGCAAATTTGGATGTGCATGAAAAATAGCAATTGAATTCGATTTCATTTTTTTAATGAATCGATCTCTATTGGTTGAAAATATCTTGGTATCTAAAGTATGGTATTTCATAATTAAAAAATTGAGACACGAAATTAGGTAATCTTTTTTGTTTTTTTTTAAGTGATTAAGAATAGGTATAAATACTTTTATTCTTATAATTTCAAGCTTATTCTTGATGCATGATGAAGTCTAGTTGGCTTTGCAAATTTCCATTTTAAAATTTTTCAACTTCATTTCTCTTTTGCCAATATTCCAAATACTCAACTTTATCTTATCACCCAATTGTATTTTTTGGGGTATAGGAATATAAAAGTAAACTTCTCCCCATTCGTTAATTATCATATTACCAAAATGAATGGGTCTATCGGGTGTAGAAAACAATTTTCCTATTTTGTTATTTATTTTTACTCCTTGCCATAAGCTCGATTCATCATTATGTTTTATTTCAAAAACCATTAAACTATTTCGATACATATCTGGTGGGCCTTCCGGCATATAAAAGTTTCCTGAGCACTTGATATGAGTACCTAACTGATCTATCTCTTTTGTATAATTCACTTCTATACCTGCGGTTGAAAATTCTTCTCCTTCATGAATGATATAATATTTTTCTCTAGCATCAACTGAATTGGTTGAATCAAACAACCCTAATAATTTCAATGTTTGCATCCGATGCGTATCGGGTTGGCTAATGCCAATATCTGCAACAACCAAGTCTTTATAATCAAGTTTAGTTTTAAACAAAGTATTGAAAGCAAATTGAAAATTTGTATTTTCAGACCATAAATCGCCGCGAGCTACTTGATAGCTAAATGAAAGATTCACACTTACTAGAATTAAAATAGCCAATGCTGAAATTGTTTTAAATAGAATATTCCTTTGAGATAAATAGAAAAGAAATGAAGCAAGCGGCAAGGCAAGTAATGGATACAAATGTATCATGGGTCTTGAGCCCAAACCATTGATATAACTATAACACCACCACGAATAAATGATATAGATATAAAGTGGAAGGATGATTATAATTGAAAGCGTGAAAGGTTTTATTTTTTTATAAAATAAAATGCCGACTAACGCAAATATCATAACAGGTGAATAGGCAAGCCATCCATTTGAGTAGCCAAATAAACCTTCAATTATTTTAGGTGATAACCAATTAAAAGATTGATCAAGATAACTATTATAAATAAAATGACCTGTATATATTTTCCAGAAAATGAGTTGAGGAAGAATAGGAATGATGAATGAAACGATTGTTAAAATAAGTCCTCGATAATTAGTTTCGATCCATTTTATTTTATTCTGAAAACTTGTTTTATCAAACACGTTATAAAGAAGGGGTATCAATACACATATGATATCTGATGGCCGAACAACCGTAATAAATCCACAAACGATACCTATCAGTAAAAAATATAAATTACGTGGTTGAGTATGGATTTTTATCGATAAATAAATAAGAAGTGAATAAAGAAAAAATAGAGGAATATGCGACATGCCCGATTGATAGATGGTAAACCAAAATAAATTAGTTCCTATATAAATAATGGCAAGACTTATAATTGAAATAGTAGATGAAAAGATAGTCCTCAACGATTTATACAAAAAAAGCAGACCAAGAATAGCATAAAATAATGATGAAATTTTTATTAAATACTGATAGGTGTTTGAATAGCCATTAGCCGGTAGACCCTGAAATTTTTCATAGGCATGAGCAATTGCAAAAAAAGGAAGTTCTGTTAATGCAATGCCATAAGTATATTGATTGATATAATATCCTTTCGGACTTCTTTTGCTTCCTTTTACATAGTCGTTTGCATAATCGAATATAGATTGTTGGATATTTTTATCCGTTGGTAATATCTCAATCGATTTAAAATTATGGTAAATAAAGGCAGAAGGTAAATAGGAATAATACCCTAAAGCATCGCCATAAAAAGTAGATGATTTTTTTCCATGATCGACATAAAAAATAAAACTAATTAAAATGGCTATTAAAATGATTGCACCATTCAGGAAATAAATTTTTGAAATCTTCATCATTATATACCCGATCTTTTACATGGCATTTTATTGAATTGAAAATGTTGAGTTGTCATTGAATGCAATTATAATTCATCTAAATCTCAACAACAAATCATGATCTATTTAAAACAAATTTTAATGAAGCCCAATCCGTTTCTGCTTCAACCAAACTACAAATGCCATTGGTATACGAATAATAAGTTTTATTGCCATTGGGTAAATCAAGCATATATCTTCTGAGACCTGCTTTTTTAATCGGAATCATTTGTTGAAATTTTTCAGAAAATACATAAGGGATATTCAAAGGTTCAACATAATACAAATTCGCAGTTGTTAAATTGATTGCTTGCTTAATAGTTTTTTTCTCATTATCCTTATTGGTCATATTGTAAAATTTCCCATTCCAAGTTGAATAATTGTCAACCTTCACCTTGCCATTTAACGTTCTGTATAATTGTGCTTGCAACATATGAGATCCTTTAAATATAACCTTCATTCTATCATATACTTCAATGCTAATAAGAAAAGTTAATTTGACATTCGATTCAAAAAAGTATTCGGTCATATCATTTGTTTTAATTCTATCAATATGAATTCGACCAATAGGTTTATTATCCTTCATTACTGAATACGAAAGTGATTCAGAGTGCGCGTTTGATTGAAATGATATCAAAAGAAGGAATAAACTTCCAAGAATTGTAATAGATAAATTATAAATCCGTAACATAAAATAAAATATAAATGATGCAGTAAAATCTGCTATGAACAATAGAATAACGGAGTTCTTGATTTTTTATTGAACTCTAAATGTAAGACAACTAAATTGAATTTTACCCTTGCTAATTATTTTTCATGTTAATAAGGGTAAACTGAAAAGAGATTGTCATACAATAAAAATTTATTATGATTCCTAAAATCTCTTTGTTATTTCTAATCATTCTATTCTCATTAACTAAGCTCAAAGCTCAAACCTATACTCAAACTATTAGAGGTCGAGTTGTAGAAAAACAATTACTCAAACCTATAATAGGTGCAACAGTTCAAATTGTTGGATTGTCATTAGGAGATAAAACGGATGAAGAAGGAAATTTTGTAATTCAATTTGTGCCCATTGGTAATCAATCAATTTTAGTAACCAGTATTGGATTTAAAGAAAATTTAATTTCAAATATTGAGATCAATTCTGCAAAGGAATTGATATTGACAATATTATTAGATGAAAAAATAAATACTACCAAAGAAATTATTATTAAAGGAGCAAGTCGAAAAAATAAACCAGTCAATGAATTGAGTATGGTAAGTGCACGTGCTTTCACTGTTGAAGAAACGCAGAAATATGCTGCTGCGATTAATGATCCAGCCAGAATGGCAACAAATTTTGCAGGTGTATTGGCAGGTGATGATGGGAATAATCAAATTGTAATTCGTGGTAATTCACCTTCAGGTTTGTTATGGCGGATGGAAGGTATTGATGTACCTAACCCAAATCATTTTGCCGCAGCTGGAAGTAGTGGAGGGGGGGTCTCTATTTTAAGTACACAACTCTTAGCAAACTCTGATTTTTTAACAGGCGCGTTTTCATCTGAATATGGAAATGCTTTAAGTGGTGTATTTGATTTAAAATTAAGAAAAGGCAATGATGAAAAACGAGAGTATGCAATTCAAGCGGGTGTATTAGGAATTAATTTAGCTGCTGAAGGTCCATTCTCTAAAAAATATAAGGGCTCTTATTTAATTAATTATCGGTATTCAACACTCAGTATTTTGTCAAAGATGAATTTAGATCTTGGTGATGCCGTTACCAATTTTCAAGATTTGTCGTATACTATCTTTTTACCTACTAAAAAATTGGGTGATTTTAATTTGTTTAGTTTTGGAGGATTGAGTGATCAAACGTATGCATTAAAAAAAGATAGTTCGAAATGGGAAACCGAATTTGATCGTTATAGCGGAAGGTTTGCTTCTAATACTGGTATGTGGGGTGTTACGCATAGTATTAATCTTGGAAAAAAATCCTTGCTCAAATCTGCTCTTGGATATTCTATAACAAATAATACAGATGAGCAAAATTATGTACAAGGCGATTATAGTGTTATCAAAGCTTATAATCAAAAATATATCACTAATAAATTAACCTTTACATCTACACTCAATCATCGATTTAATGCAAGATTATTTTTACGTTCTGGAATGATTGGTAGCTTAATTCATTTCAATTTTAATGAAGAAGGAAGAGTAGCACTCACTGATCCTTTGATTACTATGGTGAACACTAAAAAGTCAACACAAACAGTTCAAGCCTATTCACATTTACAGTATAAAATAAGTGAAAATATAACGTTCAATGGCGGGTTACATTATATCCACCTTCTATATAATCATACAAATTCGGTTGAACCAAGAGCCTCTATCAAATGGGATATTTCTAAGAAACAAAGCCTGGCCTTTGGTTATGGTAAGCATAGCCAAATTCAATCATATGGAATTTATTTTGCTATGGCTTCAAACGCAAATGGTGAGTCTTATTATCCAAACAAAAATTTAGGACTTACAAAAGCAAATCATTTTATCGTTTCGCATAATTATAGTTTGAATAAAAATTTAAAAATCAAAACAGAAGTTTATTATCAAGCTTTATATAATGTGCCAGTTAGTTTATCAACACTAAACACGTTCTCCGCATTAAATACACAATTTGATTATATACGAGAGCCATTGTCAAACAAAGGCAAAGGAAGAAATTATGGATTAGAAGTATCCATCGAAAAATATTTAAGTAACCATTTATATTATGCATTCAGTTCATCGTGGTATCAATCAAAATATACAGCATCTAATAATAAAGAATACAATACCCGATATAATGGAAATCAAATTATTAATTTAAATGCAGGTAAAGATTTTGTTTCAAAAAATAAACGAAGAGCCTTAGGTATTGGAGGCCGATTTGTTTATGCTGGTGGATATCGAACTACGCCAATTGATTTGGTGAGTTCGCAACAAAAAGGAGAAACCATTTATTATCAAAATCAAGCCTATACCAATCAGTTACCTTATTATTTGCGTGGTGATATCCGTATTAGTATGAAGTGGAATAGAAAGAAAGTTACAAGCACTTTATCAATTGATATTCAAAATGTGAGTAATCGTAAAAATGTATATGATCATTTTTATGATGTAAAATCAAATTCAATAAAAACATATTATCAAACCGGATTGATTCCTGTCTTAAATTATAAATTAGAGTTTTAAACTGAATCCATTGAAAAGTGTAAACTGTTTTGAAGATGCGTCGGCTTAAGAAATTTTGATCTGTTTTAAGTTGTGTATATAAAATAGCCTTACATTTACTGTTCAAAAAAATTAAAAAATGTTAGAACAATTATTTAGTCTTATCAAAAATGAGTCTCAAAATGAAATCATTAATAATCCAGTTATTCCAAATGAACAAAATAATCATGCAGTTGGTTTAGCAACCGATTCAATTTTTAGTGGTTTACAAGGTGCGTTGGCAAATGGTGGATTGAAAGATGTTTTGGGTATGTTTACAGGAGGTGGTAATACCTCAAGTAATAACCCAATTGTTGGGGGTATTATCAATAATTTTGTTGGAAGTTTGATGCAAAAATTTGGAATTGATAGTCCGATGGCTACCAGTATCGCTTCATCATTGATTCCTTCTATTATTGGAAAAATGGTAAACAAAACAAATGACCCAAATGATAATGGCTTTGATATCAATGGTATCATTGGTGCCTTAACAGGAAGTAATGCATCGCAAGGTGGAGGTGTTCAATTACCAGGCGTTCAAAATGCGCAAGAAGGTGGAATTGATTTTGGCGGAATTCTAAAAACCTTAACCAGTGGCGGTTTAGATAGCAATAAAGATGGTTCAATTGGCATTGACGATTTAGCCGGAATGATTGGAAAAGTGACAAGCGGTGCACAACAACAAAATCAACAACAACAACCTTCAGGTGGAGGTGGAATCATGGATCTTTTGAAAGGATTTATGAATTAATATTATTTTACAGAATCCTCTCAAATACATGGGAGGATTCTTCATTTTTTTAAAATCAATCACATGAAAGTAATTAGCCTACTACTTATTATTCTTCATCTTTCTCTTTTCACATTTTCGCAATCATACACTAAAAAAACCCCTGAGGAAAAAGCGAAAAAATACACTGCTGAAATGGCGGCCATTATTCAGTTAGAGAAAGAGCAAGAAGAAAAAATTTATTTAATCAATGTTCAAGTTTCGAAACAGTTTGACTCATTGTATGCCAGCAAGCCAGAAAAAGATATCCTTCGTTCAAGTACGATTTCTATTTTAAAGGATAGAGATATTGAATATCGCAAGGTATTGTCAAACGAACAATTCCTTCGCTTTGATGATGTTCAACGTGAAAAACGAGAGAAAAAATATAAGGAGAAACTTGAAAAGGAGAAATTAGAGCAAGGTTCTAAACCACAAAATTAGAAGATGGGGGTTTTAAACTAGATTTTAAAGACAGAATTAAAATTATTTCTTCTTAATAAATTGAGATAAAAACAAATCAATTGCTGATACCATAGACGGTGCGTTAGGCATGGGTGCTTTAATGTCTAAATTAAGACCAGCATCTTCTGCAGCTTTTGTAGTAATAGGGCCGAAAGCACCTAATACAGTTCCATTTTGTGAAAATTTTGGTTGATTTTCAAAAAGTGATTTAACGCCACCTGGTGTAAAAAACACAATCATATCATGTGCTTTGTCTAAAATGCTTTTTACATCGTTACACACTGTTTTGTATAATACAACTTCTGTATATTCAAGTTTATTTTTTTGCAAACAATCAAGAATTTCGTTTCTACAAATATCATTGACTGGAACAAGATACTTTTCTTTTGATTTATGTTTTGCGATAACATCGAGCATACTTGTAACCGTGCCATCTAAGCCATAAAATATCTTTCTTTTTCTATAAACGATAAATTTTTGAAGATAAAGCGCAATCGATTCTGTGATACAGAAATACTTCATCTCAGGAGAGATTTTTATTTTTAGCTCATCACAAATTCTAAAAAAGTGATCAATGGCATTTCTACTATTAAAAATAACAGCTGTTAATGCAGTAATATCTACCTTTTGTAATCTAAAATCCTTTGCCGAAACACCTTCAACTAGTATAAAAGGACAAAAATCTAAAACGATATTATACTTTTTCTCAAGCTGAAAATAAGGCGACTTGTCAGATTCGGGGCGAGGTTGCGTTATCAATACGGTCTTAACAGATTTTGTAGACGCAATAGACTTGGCACTTGCCTTGGGTTTTGCAACCTCTTTTACTGTTTTAGCAACGCTAGGTTTCGATTTCTCAGAAACTGTTTTTTCTACGGTTTTCACTGTAGATTCTTTCTTTTTTACAACTTTATTCATATTTTGTCAAAAAGTAGTGTTTATTTAAACAATCTTAGCCTAAATTTTTTACCTGACTAACTTTATCAGAATTAAAATAGGAATCACTTCCAAGGCGCAAAGGTACAATAAAAAATGTATAAAACTTATTCTGAACAAGTTTCTTAACACAGGTATATTTCTTAAGTAGCTATAAATGAACATGAGAAGAAACAAAATGGAGGCAATTACCAACAAAGTTGATTGTAAATTTTTTCCAGCAATCATCATCAAAATACAGAGTGGAAATAACATGAGACCTAAAAATTCATTCACTAATTTATTATTAAACAAATAGGTTTGAACCATTTCTCCTTGATTAAATATCCATCCAATAATACGAATGATACCAATTCGAAGTCCAAAGAGCACAATAACAAATAAGGTACATAATGCGTAGTTTAAATACCAGAAATTTGTGAGATATAGCGTGGTGTTTCTGATAATAAGGAGATAAACAATATAGCCAACACTTAAAAAAAAGATGAGGTAAAACCAAATAGATGCTCGATTGTCATTTTCTAATTGATCTTTAATATGTCTTTTAGATATATTTAAACTTGTAAATATTTGAAATAAGTTTGAGAAGTATTTTGGGAATATAAGTCGAGCCAACGAAAAAATAAATAGTAAAATAATGGCTAAAAAAAAGAACCCACTTTTATTTTCACTTATTCTTGTCTTTGGTAGTCCTTTTTCACTTACCATACTAGGTTTTATCATAGGATGAAGCGCCAAAATACTTTGAAATTGAGTATCTAAACTATAATATAAGTGATTGCTTGTTGTATCATCTAAACCAATAATACTGCCTGCCTTGATTTGAAAGCCATTTAAAAAAAAGAAACAAAATACAATATAAATGGTCTTTAAATACATGGGTAAAGTGCGCAAATGTATTCATTTACACTATGATATAATTTAAAACTAGTTCACACAGGTGTTAGTAATTCAAGATTGAATTTTCTTCTTTTAAAATAAAGGGCTGCAAGTCCGTAATAAGTGTTCAAGTTTGAGGCTTTCAAAGTCTTGAAATTCGGGAGTTGACTGAAGTCAATGATTGCTTTTTGAGTCAAGTATAGAAGAGAAATTGGATAATATCATCGCAATTATCGAATTAAAGTAATATTACCTGTAAATGTTTTACTTATATTATTATTAAATTTAGCATTGATAATATAAACAAATACACCAAATGGTTGATCAATGCCATTATACTTTCCATCCCAACCACGTCCATCAATTTTGTCGGTGGTAAAAATATTTTCGCCCCACCGATTATAGATATCCATTGTAAATGAACTTAATCCACTTGATAATAATTCTCTTGGGAGGAAATAATCATTACGACCATCGCCATTAGGTGAAAAAGAATTTGGGATATTAAGATAACAATCTCTTTTAATCCAAATACTATCGGTTGTTGAACATGTACTGTTAGCTGTTGTGGCCATTGCCCAATATCTACCTGGTTCTGTAACGCTAATTGAATTGGTTGTTTCACCTGTATTCCAAAGATAAATTGCGCTTGGATTATTGATATCTGCTAATAGTATGGATGATGTTATACCTGGGCATATCATAGTATCTTTTCCTAAATTTATATTAGGATATGGCTTTACCTCAATAGGAATTGAAAATTGACTCGGTGCGCATTTTAAATTAGTACCTGTTAAGGTTACGGTATAAAGCCCGGCCATATCATAGGTATGCGTTAAATCACTAACATTGGAAATGATAAGTCCATCACCAAAGTCCCAAGTGGTAGATTGTGTAAAGATATTCATACTATCATTAAAGAAAATTGGATCACCTAAACATACAATTGAATCTGAAACCTCAAAAGTAACAAAAGGTGCATCTTGTATATGAACAAAATGGCTAAATGAATCTGAACAGCCAATGGTATCAGTCAACTTAAGTTGAATAGTATAATTTCCAGATCGGAAGAGCACACGT
>ENA-UOWO01003765-UOWO01003765.1-activated-sludge-metagenome-genome-assembly--contig:-NODE-3765-length-17291-cov-7.616094_pt1 | contig 17291 bp, 21 predicted proteins | sample MGYA00238148_ERZ761564 | MGnify/ENA primary metagenome ERZ761564 (study PRJEB28885, sample SAMN05720194) | activated sludge metagenome | isolation source: Anaerobic digester | place: USA...
TCAGATCGCGCCGACTCCGGGAATCCAGTTGGTGCCGGCCAGCGGCAGACGCGCCATCGCGGCGGCCTCGACCGTCAGCGCGACCAGATCTTCGGGCTCGAGGTGATGCACGTTCTGCTTGCCGCAGGCGCGCGCGATGGTGGTGAGTTCCATCGTCAGCGTCTTCAGGTAGTTCTTCAGGTGCCGCGCACCGGACGCGGGCTGCAGGCGCTGCTCGAGCACCGCATCCTGCGTCGTGATGCCGATCGGACAGCGCCCGGTGTGGCAGTGGTGACACGAGCCCGGTCGCGCGCCGAGCGCGGCGTAGTCGGCGGTTGCGTCGATGCGCTGGCCGTCCTGTTCGTAGCTGTCGTGGTTGCAGCCGAGCGCCATCAGCACGCCCTGCCCGATCGAGACCGCGTCGGCGCCCATCGCCAGCGCCTTGGCGACATCGGCGCCGGTGCGGATGCCCCCGGAGACGATCAGCTGCACCTGGCCCTTCATGTTCAGGTCCTCGAGCGCATCGACGGCCTGCCGCAGCGCCGCCAGCGTCGGGATGCCGACGTTCTCGATGAAGCAGGTCTGCGTGGCCGCGGTACCGCCCTGCATGCCGTCGAGCACGACCACGTCGGCACCGGCATGCACCGCCAGCTTGACGTCGTTGAACACGCGGGTCGCGCCGATCTTCACGTAGATCGGGGTCTTCCAGTCGGTGATCTCGCGCAGTTCGTGGATCTTGATGACGAGGTCGTCAGGCCCGGTCCAGTCGGGGTGGCGGCTGGCCGAGCGCTGGTCGATGCCCTCGGGCAGCGTGCGCATGGCGGCCACACGCGGGTTGACCTTCTGCCCCAGCAGCATGCCACCGCCGCCCGGCTTGGCACCCTGGCCGATGACGATCTCGATGGCGTCGGCGCGGCGCACGTCGTCGGGCTTGAATCCGTAGCGCGACGGCAGGCATTGATAGACCAGCGTCTTCGACGAATTGCGCTCTTCCGGCGTCATGCCGCCGTCGCCGGTGGTGGTCGAGGTGCCCATCGCCGTGGCCGCGAGCCCGAGCGCCTCCTTCACATGGGCCGACAGCGAGCCGAAGCTCATGCCGGCGATGGTGATCGGGATGTCGAGCGTGATCGGACGGGTGGCGTAGCGCGTACCGAGCACGGTCTTCGTCAGGCACTTCTCGCGGTAACCCTCGAGCGGGTAGCGAGACAGCGATGCACCCAGGAAGACGAGGTCGTCGAAGTGGGGCAGCTTGCGCTTGGCGCCGAGGCCGCGGATCTCGTAGAGCCCGTGCGCCGCCGCGTTGTGGATGTAGTCGAGCGCCGTGCGGTCGAAGGTGGCGGACTCTTCGGTCTGGATGCGCTTCGGGAATGCGGGTGAGTGGGTCATAGCGGGTTCAGTAGTCCTGGTCGGCGTCGGCGTTCCAGTGGTAGAGCGTGCGGGCCGAGGCGATGCGCCTGAACGCAGCCGGGTCGTGCGCGGTCTTCAGGCCGGCTGACTTCAGCAGCTCGGCCACGGTGGCGATGTCGGCCGAGGTCATCGGCTCGATCTGCGCGTCTGCGCCGAGCGACTTGATCTCGCCCTTGACGTACAGCACGGCTTCGTAGATCGAGTCGCCGAGCGCGTCGGCCGCATCGCCGCAGATCACCATGCGGCCGGCCTGCGCCATGAAGGCCGAGAAGCTGCCGACCGATCCCCCGACGACGATGTCGCCACCCTTCAGCGAGATGCCGCAGCGCAGGCCGGCGTCTCCCTCGATCACCAGCAGGCCGCCGTGCGCGGTGGCGCCGGCCGCGTTCGACGCGAAGCCCTTGACGTGGACACGGCCGCTCATCATGTTCTCGGCGACACCGGTGCCGGCGCTGCCTTCGATGACGACGGTGGCGAGCTGGTTCATGCCCGCCGCGTAGTAGCCGGCGTGGCCCTGGACCGTGACATGGACCGGCGCATTCAGGCCGACGGCCAGGTTGTGGGCGCCGTTCGGATTCGCGACGACGACCTCGCGGCCTGCGAGTTCGCCGGCCGGCTGGTGCAGGTGCTGGTTCAACTCGCGCACCGTCTGCGTCGCGAGGTCGAAAGTGGTCATCTCGATCACGCCTTCCATACGTACATCTCCTCGGGGGCGGGCTCGAACACGTTCGCGTGATTGATGCCGGGCAGGTGAGCCAGCGCACGGAACTCGCTGGCGATCGCCACGTAGTCGTCGGTCTCGGCCACCATCGCCGGCTTGCACGCGAAAGGGTCGCGGATCAGCGCGAGCTGGTCGGCGGTGCCCATCAGCAAGGTGTAGAAGCCGTCCAGTTCGTCGAAGCTGCGCTGCAGCGCGGTCGGCAGGTCGTCGCCGTCACGCAGGCGCCACTCGATGAAGCGACAGGCCGCCTCGGTGTCGTTGTCGGTGTCGAAGTGGATGCCCAGGGGCTCGAGCTTGCGACGCACGCCGTAGGGGTTCGACAGCGAACCGTTGTGGACCAGGCAGAAGTCCTCGCCGGCGGTGAACGGGTGCGCGCGATCGGGCGTGACCGCCGACTCGGTCGCCATCCGGGTGTGGCCGACCAGGTGCGTGCCGCGCAGGTGCGCGAAGTCGTAACGCGCCGCCACCTCGCCGGGCGTGCCGATGTCCTTGTACAGGTCGATCGATCGACCGGTCGACAGGATGTGCAGTTTCGGATGCTGCTCGTGCAGCCAGTCCTTGACCGGGGTCGGGTCGACGGCCACGGTCAGCACCGCGTGGTTGCCGGTGGCATGCGCACTCGCCCGAGCCGCCGGCATGTCGGCGTTCAAGGCGGTCACCAGCGCGGCCCACCCGAACTGCGAACCTTCTGCGGTCAGGCCCGAATACAGGCTCAGTTTCCGGTGGCCGGCGTCGAGTGCCTCACCGAACACCGCGAGGCCGGCCGAATCGGGCCCGCGCTCGGTCATGCCGAGCAGCATCGGCACCATCAGCGCGCCAAGTTGATCCTTCAGTGCCGGCTTCTTGACCAGCAGTCCCACGATGCCGCACATGTGTTGGCTTCCGTTTCAATCCAGGTTTCAGAAAAACTCGAGGTAGCTCTTGATCTCCCAGTCGGAGACGTGGCGCATGTACTCGATCCATTCCATGCGCTTGAGCCGGATGAACTCGCACGCGACCGGCCCGAGCGCTTCGACGATCAGCGTGTCGGCCTCCAGCGCGTCGAGCGCGCGGTCCAGGTTCTGCGGCAGCACGGCAATGCCGCGCTCGCGCAGCTGGGCCGGCGTCAGGTCGTACAGGTTCTCGTTGTGCGCCGGGCCAGGGTGCAGTTGGCGTTCGATGCCGTCGAGGCCGGCGGCGATGACCGCGGCGGTCGCGAGGTACGGGTTGCACGAGCCGTCGGGCAGGCGCAGCTCGAGCCGGCCCTTCGGGATGCGCACCATCGTCGAGCGGTTGTTGTCGCCGTAGCTGATGTAGGCCGGCGCCCAGGTTGCACCGGTCAGCGATCGGCCGACCACGAGGCGCTTGTACGAGTTGACCGTCGGGCAGGCCAGCGCCGTCAGTGCGGGTGCGTGCGCGAGCAGCCCACCGAGGAAGTGATACGCCATCATCGACAGGTTCAGGCCCTGCGGGTCGCTCTTGTCTTCGAACAGGTTCGCTCCGGCTGCATCGGCGATCGACGCATGCATGTGCATGCCGTTGCCCGGCAGGTGCGCAAACGGCTTGGGCATGAATGAGCAGACCATGCCCATCTCGTTGGCGATCTCCGACGCCGCCATCTTGAAGAAGACGTAGTGATCGCACGACGTCAGGCAGTCGGTGTAGGTGTAGTTGATCTCGAACTGTCCGTTCGCGTCCTCGTGGTCGATCTGGTAGACGTCGATGCCGACCGCGTGCAGCGACTCGGTCAGCTTCTCCAGGTAGGCACGGGTGCGCGACAGACCCTTGTAGTCGTAGCAGGGCTTGGCCAGCGTATCGCTGGCATCGCAGGGTTCGATCGCGCCGGTGACGCTGCGCCTGAGCAGCGAGAACTCGGGCTCCAGGCCGGTGTTCAGCGTCCAGCCACGCGCGGTGAGGCGCTCGATCTGCTTCTTCAGCGTCACGCGGGAGTCGAAGGCCCAGGGCTCGCCATGGACATGGCCGTCGCACACGATGCGCGCCATGCCCGGCTGCCAGGGCACCAGCGACAGCGTGCCCAGTTCGCCGACGGCCATGAAGTCCGGACCATGCGGCTCAATGCCGACCCCCCAGATCGCGAAGCCGGCGAAACCCGCCCCGTCACCGAGCACCGAAGGCAGGTGGGCCACCGGCACCGCCTTGGCCTTGGCGGTCCCGTGGATGTCGACGAACTGCGCGAGCACGTACTTGACGCCCTGCGCGTCGAGGTAACTGGTCGCGTCTGTCAGGGCCTGGAAGCGCAGCGGCGCAACGCGATCGGAAGGCTTCGGGGTGGTGCTCATGTCGGTCTCCGGGTGTCGTGACACCGCCGGGGCAGTGTAGCGTGATAGATTCACCAGAAGCAATTTTGATTCCCGTGAAGAAACACACTCCCGATACCGTCCCCCCGCCCGTCGAGCACCCGCCGTCGCTGGAGAAGTCCCTGGGCAGCGCGATCCGCGAGCTGCGCCAGCGCCATCAACTGACGCTGGCACAGGTGTCCGAGCAGGCCAGTGTCAGTCGCAGCATGCTGTCGAAGATCGAGACCGGCCAGATCATGGCGGGCCTCGACACGTTGAGCCGCATCGCACGGGCGCTGGGCGTGTCGATGTCGATGCTGTTCCGCAACTACGACGTGCCGTCGGGTGCGGCGCAGCTCGTCAAGCGCGATGCAGGCATGCAGGTGGTGCGTCGAGGCACCAAGAGCGGACACACCTACAAGCTGCTGGCCTATGACCAGGGACCGGTGAAACGCTTCGAGCCCTTCCTGATCGAGATGAACGAGCAGTCGGAAAGCTTTCCGACCTTCGAGCATCCGGGCACCGAATTCATCCACATGCTCGAAGGGACGATGGAATATCGGCACGGCAACACGGTCTACGTGCTGGAACCCGGCGACTCGCTGACCTTTGCCGGGGAGATCCTGCATGGCCCGGAGCGGCTGCTGGTCAAGCCGATCCGGTTCCTGTCGGTGATCCTCTACCCTGGCGCGCCCCAGTGAGCGGGCTCGATCAGGCGCTCCGGTACATTCGTCCCGAACAGCAGCACCGCACTCGCCAGGAGCAGCCCATGTCCAGATTCCACGCCGCCGCAGCCGCCTCGCTGCTTCTTTCGTTCGTCAGTCTTCAGCCGGTACAGGCCGCCGAGGTCGGCGAGCAGTGGGAGTACAGCGGCACGATGGACATGATGGGCATGAAGATGCCGATGCCGCCGTCAAAGGTCTGCTCCCGGCCCGGGGCCGAATCGACGCCCACCGCTGACAAGCGCTGCAAGGTCAGCGACGTGAAGACGACCGCCAGCAAGACCAGCTACCGCGTCTCGTGCCCGCCGCCCGATGCGATGGAAGGCAGCGGCGAATCCGAGCGCAAGGGCGACACCGTGGTGTCGTCGTTCCGCATGAAGTCCAAGGACGGCGAGATGAAGATGTCGATGACGGGCCGCAAGCTCGGTCCGTGCACCCCGTCGGCGAACTGACCGCCTGACCCCCGCATGCTGCGAACACTGAAAGATCTTTTCGACGCGGTGATGCCGCCGAGGGCGGGCGATACGCCCGATCACACCGAGCATGCGATGCACCTGGCCGCCGCCGTCCTGCTCGTCGAGGTGATGCGATCGGATGCCGAGATCTCGCAGGACGAACGCAGCGCGGTCCTGTCGGCGCTGCAGGCGCGGTTCAATCTGTCCGACGATGAGGGTGCCCGCCTGCTCGAACTGGCACATCAAGCCGCGCACGGCGCGACCGACTACTTCCAGTTCACCTCGAAGATCAACGACTCGTTCGACATGGACCAGAAGATCGTCCTGGTCGAGCAGATGTGGCAGGTCGCCTACGCCGACGGCGTGCTCACGGCGCACGAGAACCACGTGATGCGCCGCCTGAGCGACCTGCTGCACGTGCCTCACGGCGCATATGTCAGCGCGAAGATGCGGGCCAGGCAGGCCGCTGGGGCCGCCTGACGGCGCCGCCTCCAGCCGAGGCGATCAGCGGCTCAGGGCCGCAACCGGCGCGATGCGACGCACCAGCGGGGCCAGCGCAATCAGCGTGGCGCACAGCATCACCACCTCGATGCCGTAGACGAAGATGTAGCCGGTGGCCGGCACATTGAGCGCATGACCCAGTCGGTCTTGCTCCGCCATGCTGGCAACCACATCGCGAATGATGCCGCCCATCGCGACCGCCAGACCGGCGGCAGAAGCCTGCACCGCACCCCAGGCACCGAGCGCCAGCCCGGTCTGGTTCTTGGGCGCGAGATTCATCGTGGCGGTCAGAGTCCCGTGCCCGAACAGTCCGGCGCCGAAGCCGATCAGCATCGTCCCGAACGCGAACAGGATCGGCGAATCAGCCGGTGCCGCGAAGATGACCGCCAGGAAGGCCGGTATGCCTGCCAACGCACCGTAGCCCGCCATCCGGAACGGATCGGCACCCCGGCTCAGGACACGGGACGCGAGACCGAAACCGAGCAGCCCGCCGACGGCCAGCGTCGCGGTCAACTTGGTCGTGGCGGCCACGCTGAGCTGCAACACCTGGCCGCCGTAGGGTTCGAGCAGGATGTCGTTCATGCTGAACGCCATGGTGCCCAGTCCGACCGCGCAAAGACGGCGCACCGCGTTCCCGCCCTGGCAGAAGCTGTCCCACGAGTCGCGGAATGACTGCTCCTTCACCGTTCCGGAGTTCCGGGAAGGATTGCGCTTCTCCTGCTTCCACATCGCCGCGATGTTCAGGACGATCGTCACGACGGCGGCACCCTGGATCACCTGGATGAGCTTGGCCGGCGTGAAATCCGACAGCAGCGCGCCGAAGACCAGGGAGCTGACGATCATGCCCATCAGCAGCATCACGTACATCAGGCCGACGACCTTCGGCTGGGACTCGACCGGCGCCAGGTCGGTGGCCAGCGCCAGGCCGACCGTCTGCGTCATGTGCAGCCCGGCGCCCACCAGCAGGAAGGCCAGCGCCGCGCCGAGTTGGCCGAACCAGGCCGGCCACTGGCTGGCATTGCCGCCACCCGAAAGCACCAGCAGGGCGAACGGCATCATGGCCAGCCCGCCGAACTGCAGCATCGTGCCTTTCCACAGGTAGGGCACGCGGCGCCAACCGAGTGCGGAGGCGTGGGTGTCGGAGCGGAAGCCGATCAGCGCACGGAACGGCGCGAAGACCAGCGGCATCGCGATCATCACCGCGACCAGCGATGCCGGCACCCCGAGCTCGACGATCATCACCCGGTTGAGCGTCCCGACGAGCAGCACCACCGCCATGCCGACCGAGACCTGAAACAGCGACAGGCGCAGCAGTTTCGACAGGGGCAGATCCGGCGTCGCGGCATCCGCAAACGGCAGGAATCGAGAACCCAGTCCAGCCCAGACGCGCAACAGTTGCTGGTTGAGGCGATTCATCGTTCAGGTCGTGGAAAAACAGGCCGGGATGATTTATCCCGGCCTTTCAAGGCACAACAGAAGTCAAGCGAACTTACTTCTGCGGCGTTGGAGCCTGCGACACGATCGTGTCCGGCGCCAAAGCTGCGGCCGGCTTGGCAGCTGCTGCCGCTGCTGCCTTCTGACCGCCGTTCCAGTAAGCGCCAAACCAGTCCGTGTTGATCATCAGACCGCCGTGCACGATGAGCGAGCCCACCATGACAGAGCCCAGAAAGATGGGCACACCGATGGTTGGGTTAACTACGCGCCAAACTTTTCCTTGGTTCATGTTGGATCCTTCTTAATGAAGCCAGGGCGTGTAGGCGTACGCGAGCACGTGGGCCAGGATGGCAATGAAGAAGAACACGCGTGTGCCTTCCACAAGGCCGCGCTGCAATTCTTCAGCTTCTGCTGTCGTCAGGCCGGACGGCCAGACTCGGTTGGGATCATCTGCCATAGGTATCTCCTCGAGTGAGTGATGAGCGTTCCCGTGCTGAACCAGCACGTCGGTACTGAACGGATGGGATGGACGAACCACCACCCTGCGCACAGCCACCCCGACATTAGCCAGATGACTTACAACTGTCAATTCTTGTTTACTGTCGAAACTGTCACGTTATATTGACAGTTTTGACCTCGCCTCAACCTGCCCTGTTGATCAGGTTTTCCCGAATCGGGCCTTCGCTGCGGTCAGGCAGCCGGCCTTGGCATCGCCGGCGAGCGCGTCGCACTTTTCGGCCGCCACCTTGTAGTCGGCATCGGTCTTCGACTGGGAAGCATCCGACCGGGCCTCGTCGACCTTCTTGTCCAGCTTGGCATCGGCGAGTGCCTTGGCCTCGACGGCCTTGGCTTGCTTGACGCAGACATCCTTCGCGTTGCCGGCCATGTCGTCGCACTTCTCCTTGGCCACTTCATAGGCGGCCTCAGCCTTCGCCTTCATCAGCTTGTTGTGATCGGCGGGCTTGCCGGTGTAGTTGTATTCGAGCTCGGCCAGCGCAACCTTCTCGTTGCCCTTGGCTTCCTCTTCGCAGATGTCCAGGGCGTTGCCGGCCAGCGATCCACAGCCCGTCTTCTGGGCCTTGTATTCCGAATTGATGCGGATCTTTGCCGCCTTGTAGTCGGCCTCCGCCATCGACGCGGCCTGAGCCACCGGAAGCGCCAGCAGGGCGGCGATGCAGAGTGTGGTCTTGAGGTTGAAGTGGGTGCTCATGGGAGTCCTGGTTTGCGTCACGACAATGTGATGCAGGCACTCTGCCTCGCGCAGCCCCACGCGCACGCCGGAACCCACCGCCGCTCGCCGTAGCCGATGTCCTACGCCCGCAGGGCGGTGGCAGGGCGCCGCCGCATTGCGGCCGGCCTCAACCGGAGGCCGACCACCCGTGCGCCGCCCTGCCGGCGACCGCCGACATCGCGCTCAGGGCGCTGCCCCAGGCCATGTCGATCAGTGCCAGGCCGATCGGCCAGGATCTCAGCGTCGCCAGGTTGCTCAGGTCGTAGGTGGCGTAGGCCACCAGCCCGAACAGTGCGGCCCGGCTCGCCGTGCCGCTCCATCCCGAGTCGCCGACGTGCGGCATGACGGCGAACACCGTCAGGCCCGACGCGTACAGCACGTAGAACGCGCCAGCTGCCCAGAGGTTGGGTCGCTCGGCCATCAGGTGCCCGATTCCGTTCTGGTACATCGGTTTGGCGATGAAGCCCAGCCACAGGACGTCGAGCGCGATCATCACCAGCAGGATCGCCGCGAACGCGGGCAGGTAGCGGCTCATGGCTTCGCGCTCACGCGCCAGACCACGTTGCCCACGTCGTCGGCCACGAGCAAGGCGCCCTTGCGGTCGAGCGCCACGCCGACGGGCCGGCCGTGCGCCTCGCCCTGCCTGCTCAGGAACCCGGTCAGGACCTCGACCGGCGCGGCGCCCGAGGGCTTGTCCCCGTCGAACGGGATGAAAACCACCTGGTAGCCGCTGTGGGGCTCGCGATTCCACGAACCATGCTGGCCGACGAACATGCCGTGCGCAAACGGCGCCGGAAGGCTGGTGCCGGCCGACGAAGCCAGCCCCAGCGAGGCGGTGTGCGGGCCCAGCGCGTAATCGGGCGAGACGGCGCGCGCCACCATCTCGGGCTGCGGCGGCTGCACGCGCACGTCGACGTTCTGCCCGTAGTAGCTGTAGGGCCAACCGTAGAAGGCGCCGTCGCGCACCGAGGTCAGGTAATCGGGGACGAGGTCGCTGCCGATCTCGTCGCGCTCGTTCACGACCACCCAGAGCACAGGCGCGGAAGATCCGTCGCCGCGAGCACCCGTCCAGGCGAGACCGTTCGGGTTGCGCAGGCCGGAGGCGTAGATGCGGTGCGCACCGCTGGCGGCGTCGACCTCCCAGATGGCCGCACGCTGTGCCTCGGCGTCCATACCGTGCTCGCCCACGTTGCTGTTCGAGCCGACGGTCACATAGAGCTTGCTGCCATCCACACTGGCGATCAGGTTCTTCGTCCAGTGGTGATTGATGGCCCCCCCCGGCAGATCGACGAGGTGGGTGGCGCCGGCAGTGATGCGGGTGGTGTCCGGGGTGTACGGGAACTTCACCACCGAATCCGAATTGGCGACGTACAGCGTGTCGCCGACCAGCGCCATGCCGAAGGGAGAGCGCAGCCCCTCCAGCAGCACGGAACGCAGGTCAGCCACGCCATCGCCGTCGGTGTCGCGCAGCAGGGTGATGCGATCGGCGCTGGGCACGCCGGCCCCCGCGCGCTTCATCACCCACCCGGCCACCCAGCCCTTGATGCCCTGGCCATCGCTCGGCCTCGGCGGAGCATTGCTTTCGGCGACGAGGACATCGCCGTTGGGCAGCACGAGCAGCCAGCGAGGATGGTCGAGGTCGCGAGCGAAGGCGGACACCTGCGTGCCCGGCGCGGCCTGCGGCGTCAGGCCTTCCGGCCATCCCACCGCCGGAGCGATGTTCACGGTCGGTATCAGCGCCGGCCGCGGTGCCGGCAAGGTGGGATGCGGACCGACGCCCGCCGACAACGGCAGCTTCGCTACATCGCCGCAGGCGGCGAGCGAAAGCACCGCGCAGATCACCAGGATGGGGTTCAGGCTCATCGGCACCTCCCGAGGTTTCAACATGGAACGCTGAGGCTGACGGCCGAACCCATCGGACATCAGAGTCGCCCGGTCAGCACCAGCACCAGCACGATGATGACGATCAGGCCCAGACCACCACTGGGCCCGTAGCCCCAGCTTCGACTGTGCCCCCAACTCGGAAATGCGCCTATCAACAGCAGGATCAGGATGATCAACAGAATGGTTCCTACGCTCATGTGCTTCTCCCGGGATGGTTGAGGGTGTTCGACATCAGTTCGCCGGCGCCGAGGCCGCCGGAGGCAGCACGATCACCGTGGAGCCGTCGCCGGTGGAGCCCGTGGCGCCCTTGTTGCCGTCGGCTCCCTGGTTTCCGGTGGCACCGGATTCGCCCTGGGGGCCGGCCGGGCCGGGAACTCCGACTGCAGGTGGCGGAACGTTGACGACGGTCGGCTTGTCGCAGGCAGCGAGGCTCGCGGCGACGAGCAGCGCCGAGGCCAGTTTCAGATGATTCATGACAGATCCTGACGTGGTGAAGAAAGCGGAAGACGGAGCCTGCGCGGACGGACGCGTGACGCGGCGCCACGGAGGAGGCTGTGCATCTGCACTGCCTCGGGTCAGGCTACGTGCAGGCGGCGCGGCAGTCGGTGCGGTGGCGAACGCAAGACCCGGACTCCCGCCAGCGCTTGATCAGGCTCCCAGCATGCGGCGCGGATCGACCCAGCCATCGAACTGCTCGGCGCTCACGGCGCCGGATGCCAGCGCCGCGTCGCGCAGCGAAGTGCCGTGGTCGTGAGCACTCCTGGCGATCTGCGCAGCCCGGTCATAGCCGATGTGCGGGGCCAGCCCGGTGACCAGCATCAGCGAGCCCTGCAGCATCTGCTCGACGCGGGCCGAGTTGGCCGACAGGCCGGCGACGCAATGGCGGTCGAAGCTGTTCATCGCGTCGGTCAGCAGGCGCAGGCTGTCGAGCGTGTTCAGCGCGATCAACGGCTTGTAGACGTTCAACTCGAACTGCCCCTGGCTGGCTGCGAATCCGATCGCCGCGTCGTGTCCCATCACCTGCGCGCAGACCATCGTCAGCGCCTCGACCTGGGTCGGGTTGACCTTGCCAGGCATGATCGAACTGCCGGGTTCGTTCTCGGGAAGACGCAGCTCGCCCAGCCCGGCACGCGGCCCGCTGCCCATCAGGCGGATGTCGTTGCCGATCTTGGTCAATGCGATCGCCAGCATCTTCAGCGCCGCATGAAAGGCGACCAGCGCCTCGTGGCCGGCCATCGCCGCAAACAAGTTGTCCGCCTGAACGAGCGGCAGGTCGAGCTCGCGCGCCAGCAGGGCCGCCACCCGCGAGCCGAATTCCGGGTGTGTGTTCAGACCGGTACCGACCGCCGTGCCTCCGACCGCCAGCGCATGCACCGCCACCAGCGCATGGCGAAGCGCCTGCTGGCACAGCGCGAGCTGGGCTTCGTAGCCGCCGAACTCCTGGCCCAGCGTCACCGGCGTCGCATCCTGCAGGTGGGTTCGGCCGATCTTCACGACGAACTGGAACGCGATCGCCTTGGCGGCCAGCGCGGCGCGCAATTCAGCCAGTGCCGGCAGCAGCCGATCGCGTGCCCGCAAGGCCACCGCCAGGTGCATGGCTGTCGGGAACACATCGTTCGACGACTGCCCGAGGTTCACGTCGTCGTTCGGGTGAACCGCGCGCGCGGCAGTCGCTGCGGCGTCCACCCCGCCGACTTCACCGCCCGCGAGCGCCTGCGATGCCAGATGAGCCACAACCTCGTTGACGTTCATGTGCGTCTGCGTGCCCGAACCGGTCTGCCACACCGACAGCGGGAAGTGAGCATCGAACTCGCCTGCTGCGACACGCAGCGCCGCATCGGCGATGGCCTGCGCGCGGGACTCGCCGAGCAGGCCCAGGTCGCGGTTGACGCAAGCCGCCGCCCACTTGACCCAGGCCACCGCGTGGATCAGCGCCAGCGGCATGCGCTGCTCGCCGATCGCAAAGAAGCGCAGGCTGCGCTCGGTCTGTGCGCCCCACAACGCGTCGGCGGGCACCTCGATCGGGCCGAAGCTGTCGGATTCGATGCGTGTCGAATTCATCAGGACTCCTTCAGGACTTGGGCGCAGCGTGGCGGCGCATCAGGCTGCGGCAGGCGTCGCCCTGGCGCTGCGCGAGGTCGGCATCGCCGGTGTCGATCAGCGGAATCCAGGCGGCCAGCGGAGTCAGCAGGGCCAGCAGCAATGCAGAGGCCACCTTGCCCGAGAGCGGCCCGCGTTCCAGCGTGAATTCCGGGTCGGCAAAGGTGCCGCGCACGCGCAGTGGCGAGCGCAAGGTCAGCGGGCTGAAATCCTTCGGGCTGACCACCGCACGCAGGTCGAGTGATTCGGCGGCCAGCGACAGCGAACCGTCGATCCACACCGCCGAATCGGTCGTATCGAGCACCATCATGCGGGGGCTGAACACGCCACGGACGGCGTTCAGGTCTGCCACCGCGCAGCCGAGCGGAAGCGCATCGTCGTTCTTGAACAGGACGCCCAGCGCCTGGGCCACGTCCAGGCCGGCAGCCTCGACGACCAGGTGCGACACCGAACCGCCGCTGAGTTCGCCGCGAACCCGGCCATCGAGGCTGGCCAGGATGGCGGCGGTCGATCGGCCCTGCCCTTTCAACGTCGCCCGCCCGCCCAGACGTCCCGACACATAGGGCGGCGCGCCCCCGGTGCGCGCCTGGCGGATCCAGCGTTCGAGCCGCACATCGGTCCAGCGCAGGTCGGCGTCCCACATCGCCTCGCTGCCCCGGCCATCGAGGCTCCAGCGCCCCTTCAGGCGACCGTCTGCGGTGCGCGCATCGAGGCCGCTCAGGACCAGCACGCCCGCGGTCAGCTGCAGGTGGGCGCGCAACGGACGCAGCGGTTCGAGCAGGGTGGTGTTCAGGTCGACCTCGGCGATGTCGATCAGCACGTTTGCGTCCATCGCGCGCAGCGCCGCGAGATCGAACGGTCGGACCGGCAGCACCTTGCCCGCCACCTTGCCCGCGACCTCCGCCACCGGCAGCGGTGACGAGGCCGCCGCCATCGGAGCCGCAGCCGTCGTGCCCACCACCGGACCGAGGTCGGCCAGTTGCAGCCGGCTGCCGCCAAGACGGCCCGACAGCAGCGGGACCGCATCGCCGACGCGGTAGCCGAACGCGCCGTTCAGGCGGCTCGACCCCACGGTCACGTCGTCGAGTCGAACCTGCCACTCGCCGCCCTTCCTGACGACCACGCCGCGCGCGGCGAAGGCCGCGGTGGTCGGCAAGGTCACGCCCACCGGGTCGCCCACGGCAGCCAGCGATGGCCCCTTGAGGCTGAAGCGGCCGCTGAACCCGTTGAAGTCCAGCGCATCGTCGACGACGCCGTCGAATGTGACGCGAGCGCGGCCGACGGTCGCATCCAGCACCACGGGGCTCGACACCGTGCGCAACTCGCCGGTGGTGGGCGCAAGCACGTCGGAGGCCAGCAGGTCGATCTTCAGCGGCAGTGCGCGATAGCGACCCGCAGCACTGAGCTTGAGATCGCTGGCGACCAGTGACAGCCGGGCCTCGACATCGATCGCCAGTGGCGTATCGCGGTAGCTCAACACACCATCGGACACCTGCAGGCGCCCGAAGGACGGGATCGAAACCGGCTGCTTCGGCAAGCCCGCCGGCTCGGCCGACAACTGCCAGGTCGCCCGTCCGTCGGCCAGGCGCTCGAGCTGCGCGTCGAGCACGCTGGCCTGCAGGGATTCGATACGCAGCGTCTGGCCTCGATAGGCGCGCCACAGGTCGATGTAGCGCAGGCGCAGTTCGACATCGCGCGCCAGCAGCAGGTGCGGCTGCCCGCTCCAGGCGGGCGCTCCGATGACAAGCAGTGGGGTGTGCAGGCGCACGCCGCCGACGAAACGGACACCGAAGCGGCGCGACGCCGCGGCCTGCGTGTCGGCAGCTTGCGAAAGAGTGACACGCCGTGACGTGGCGCTCGACAGCGACTTCTCGAGCGGCGCAGCCAGGAAGGGCCACTCGAGCCCTTCGCCGGCTGCCAGCAGGCACATCAGGCCACCCAGCACCAGCGCAGCCCAGATCAGCCCGAGCCGACGGCGCGGCGGCCTGCCGGCACCCGCTGCGAGGGCGTCAGCCTCGCCGGGCTCAGAGGTGCGCGAGATGACCGTGCTCTCCGAGGCCGATCGGCTTGGCAGCCACCACCGACACCGCGGTCGCGAACAGCCTCACCATCTTGGTGTCGACCGCGTCCCAGTACTCCGCCGAGTGCGGCGTGAACTTCAGCAGCGTCAGCTCCTCGGAGTCGGGGCCGTGCGGGAACCACGGGCGCGCCAGCGGCGACCACAACCGCTTCACGTGCTCGCGATCGTCGACGATGTCGCCGTGTCCGGACATCGACACATAGGTGCCGCGTTCCGCATCGACGAAACAGAGGTTCAGCGCTTTCAACTGCTCGATCTTGGCTGACCGGCGGTGCGTGAAGAACCACAGGGCGCCGAGCGCGTCCATCTCCAGCGGGGCCATCGGCCGGCTGACCAGCGCGCCATCGGCGTCGTGGCTGGTCAGCATGGCCACCGTGTCCATCGGCTGGATCAGCTGGGCCAGGTGGATCAGTTCGGCACTGGATTGGCTTTGAATCTTCATGATCAACTCCTCTTGAGGTTAAGAAGGTCGTTCGCGAGTTCGTCCTCGTGGGACGCGAACGGCCGCTGGGGCGCGCCGCCTGCGTGATCAGCGCAGCGCGTCGATGAAGACACTGGTGTCAGCGTCGTCGCGGGTGAGCGTGGTGGTTGAGCTCGAGAGTGCGACTCTCTCGCGGGATCGCGGAGCGATCGGGGCCGGAACTGGTCGGGTCGTCCATGGCGACATCCCTCCTGTCAGGGTGCGAGCGGCCAGCTTCACGCAGGCGTGTCTCCGCGTATGTCGGTGAAGCCAAGGCCCTGTTGTAATCCTTGGCCTACGCCATGCGGGCAGGAGTGTTTCCTGGTGCTGACGCGCGCGGCGGATGCTTGCCAGCATGAGCGCGGGGCACGGCGATGCAGCGCGGCGGGCGCCGCGCGCCGGTCAGTACAGATTCACTTGACGAGCAGAACCGGGATGTCGCAGTCCGTGATCACCCGCTGTGCAACGCTGCCCATCAGCGCCCGACCGATCAGGCCCAGCCCGTGCGTGCCCATCACGATCAGGTGGGCTTCTTCGCGCTTCGCCGCCTTGACGATTTCTTCGCCAGGTGTGCCCACCACCCAGGCGGTGCGGTAGCGAACCGGGTGGCGATCGAGGAAGCGCCGGACCGGCACGAGCACCTTGTCGGCCTCGTCACTGGCGTACTCGGTGATCGCTGCGGACCCCAGCACCCGCCTCACGTGCGGGGGCAGCTTCGCCTGCACGTTGAGGACGAACAGTTCTCCCTGCTCACCAAGCAGCCCCTCATGTGTGACCAGGAATGCCAATGCCTTCTTGGTGCACTTGCTGCCGTCAGCGGCGAAAACGATCTTCATGGAGGGCTCCTTGATGTGGCGGGCGAGTCGAGTCGCCCGTCGGTCACTGCTTTGCCGGCGTCGCGGGCAGGCGATCCAGCATCATCTGCATCATCGATTGCATCATGTCCAGACGCTTTTCGATGGCCTCGTGATGCGCGGCCATGTTGTCATGCATCGAGCCCTTGCCTTGCTTCGCGCCGTGGCACTGCATGCCGCCGGCACCGGCGCCACCCATCATCGCCATGCCCTCCTGCATGGCCTTCATGTGCTCGGCCCGCAGTGCGCTGCGCTCCTCGGGCGTCTTGGCGTTCATCATTTTCTCGTGCATCTCGCGCATGTGCTTCATGTGCTCGTCCATGCGCGAGGCCTCTGCGGCCGCACCCTGGGCATCGCCTGGCGCCGACGCAGACGCAGCAGGCTGATGCGAGGAATGGTCGGCAGCCGCCCGGGCGGCGGGGCCGGCGAGACAGAGTGCCGTGGCGACTGCGGCCAGCGCAAGATTTCGGATCGAGGTCATGGGAACTCCAGTGTGGTGAGGCCGAGCGCCGCGGTGCCGGCGGTCCACGGCGGGCAGCGGGACAGCCGGTGGAAACTCGCTGCGCGGTTCAACGCATGACCACCGCCCTGCCCTTCCATGCTAGGCCGAAGGACCTCGAGCCGATTGATGCGCATCAACGGGCCGGTCGATCACGTGAAACGGGTCCGGGATCACACGGCTACAGGCGTGTAGCCCGCATCCCGTATCGCGTCCCCGAGGCTGGCAGCGCCAGCCTCCGACGACTCGATCTCCACCCGATGCTGCGCCAGATCGATGCGCACTTCAGCCGTGCTGTCGACCGCCTTCAACGCCTGGGTGATGGCGTTGACGCAGTGACCGCAGGTCATGTCCTTGACTTCGTAGGCAATCATGTCGATCTCCAGAAAACGAACAGGGTAAGGCCCGCAGGATGTACTGTCGAGGACCCCTCCTCGAATGATCGCCTGCACAACTGCCCATGAACACCACCGCCTCGGCAAAGGAACAGGGCAGCGCCCTCCAGCTGCAGATCACCGGCATGACCTGCGCTTCGTGCGCGCTGCGCGTGGAGAAGGCGTTGGCGAAGGTGCCGGGGGTCCTGCAGGCCAGTGTCAATCTGGCGACCGAGCAGGCCTGCGTCCGTGCCGACGCCTCCGTCGGCACGCAGGTCGTCGCGGATGCGGTGCACCGGGCGGGCTATGGCGTG
>ENA-UOWO01003766-UOWO01003766.1-activated-sludge-metagenome-genome-assembly--contig:-NODE-3766-length-17287-cov-7.431000_pt1 | contig 17287 bp, 13 predicted proteins | sample MGYA00238148_ERZ761564 | MGnify/ENA primary metagenome ERZ761564 (study PRJEB28885, sample SAMN05720194) | activated sludge metagenome | isolation source: Anaerobic digester | place: USA...
AGGTGTTGTTGTCAGCGGCTACTTGCCAGCCCGACAGGTAGATGGCTTTCACGCCAGCCTTGACTTGTTGCATGGCCTGACCACCGGTCAAGGCGCCAAGGCAATTCACGTAGTCTTCAGTGTGCAACAGATCCCACAGCTTCTCTGCACCACGGCGGGCCAAAGTGTGCTCGATCGGAAACGAACCACGAAGGCGGACCACATCGGCTGCGCTGTAGCCGCGCTTGATGCCTTTCCAACGGGGATTGTTGGCCCAGTCTTTTTCCAGTGCTTCTACTTGTTGAGCACGGCTCAATTGTTCTGTAAGGCTTTGTGGCATGTGAACACTCCTAGGTTAAAAAAACAGGTAAATCAGGCAGATCATGCAACCTGATGCAGTGCCGCAATTTTATGTCTTATATAAGACCAATTGAATTCTTATGTCTTATATAAGATTAAATTTAACTTGTTAAAAATCAAAGGGTTACACAATTATTTCTTATAGTGAAATAATTTATCTCATATTGAGATAAATTATTGCGATGCAGCATTGGCTATTTTTACAATGCAAAATCGAAAAACCATATTCTGGAAGTTAGCGGTCAGGCACTGCCGAGTGGCATCGATCTGGGTGGTCGAGCTCCAGCCCCGGGTCAGCATTGTCTAGCCGGCTGCTAATAGGCAGAGGCGTACCGGTCAAGCTCCCACGGCGTCACCTGCTGGCTGTAGGCATCCCACTCGGCTGTCTTGATCGTCAGGAACTCATCGCAGAACAATGATCCAACCCGTTCCCGCAACTCACTGTCAGCCTTCAGCCCTTGTAATGCGTCCCACAGATCACGCGGCAGTCGTTCTGGCATCGTCGCGCCACTGGCATATTGCTCATAAAGATCGCTCGAACATGCCTGCGGCCGCTCCATGTGACAGTCAATTCCGTGCATTCCGGCAGCCAGGGTTGCCGCAATTGCCGCGTAGACGTTGCAGGATGGATCTGGAAGACGCCACTCCAGGCGTCCGGCAACCGTCCTCACCAGGCAAGTTCGATTGTTGTCACCCATTGCCTTCCACACTGGCGACCAAGTTGTACCCGACAGACTGTTGCTGACAGCCAGACGCTTATAGCTATTGACTGTCGGCGCACATAAAGCACTCAACGCATCGGCGTGGTGAAGCAATCCGGCGGCAAAGCTATAGCCCGCATCCGAGAGCCCTAGTGAGTCCGTGGTGCTTGAGAACACAGGGTTGCCCGACTCGTCTGTGATGCTGAGATGAAAATGCAGCCCACTGCCAGGCGCGTTGGCAAGTGGCTTGGGCATACAGCTAAAAACCATGTCGTGTTTCTCAGCCACTGCATGAACTGCCAACTTGAATAATATGTAGCGGTCTGCCGCTTGCAACGCGTCATCAAACCGATAGTTGATCTCATACTGACCATTGGCGTCTTCATGGTCAATTTGCTGAATTTCAAAACCGAGGTCAAGCAGAGCCACTCTCATCTCGTCGAGAAGGCCTTGTGTTCGATGGATTGACTTGAGATCGTATGAAGGCTTGGAGAGTCGGTCTTGATCATCCTTTACACGCCATACGCCATCAGCCGTTTTACCAAGCAGGAAAAATTCGGGCTCAATTCCCACCCACAGCTTCCACCCTCGCTTTACCAGCAAATCGACTTGTCGCTTGAGGACTTGCCGAGAGCAGGTTTCAAGTGGCACCCCTCCGGCAAAGCCATCGCACACGGCGTGCGCAACGCCTGGCATAAACGGCAAAGGGCGCAATGAATCAAGCAACACTCGGCCGTAATACTCACTTCGGGGGCCAAATCGCGGAAGTCCAGTCCCCCAAATGCTGGGGCCTGAGAAGCCGGCTCCAATACTTACCAGGTCAGCCAATTGTGCGATTGGCACCAGCTTGCCTCGTGCTACGCCGTGGATATCGCAAAACTGCGTCAAGACACTATGAATACCCTGCGCAGCCAGCTTTGCCTTGGCGGCATTGATCAAACTCATGGAAAAACAACTCTTGGAAACAAATTTACGCAATCTCAAACGCAGCGTCGAGGACCGCTAAGGCTTCAGCGAACACCTTGTCTTCAATCGTCAATGGAAACAAAAATCGGATCACATTTCCATAGACACCGCAAGTCAACAGCAGCAAACCCTTCTTCAGCGCCTGTTGCTGCACTCGTTTGGTGTAATCCGCATCCGGGCTTCCCGTTGATGGATCGACCAGCTCGCAAGCCACCATCGCACCGAGTCCACGCACATCACTGATACGTGCATATTTTTTTTGGAGACCGCTCAGGTGAACCTTGATCCGATCACCGAGCACCTGTGCGCGCTCGCACAGTTTTTCCTCTTGCATTATGTCCAATACAGCGTGCGCAGCTGCAACGGCTAGTGGATTACCGGCATAGGTACCGCCCAGGCCGCCAGGAGCCGGTGCATCCATGATTGCAGCCTTGCCTACCACGGCTGACAGCGTAGTTCCTCCGGCCATGCTCTTCGCCAGGGTCATGATGTCCGGGGACACTCCAAAGTGCTCCATTGCAAACATCTTTCCAGTACGTGCGAAGCCCGTTTGCACTTCGTCCGCTATCAGCAGAATGCCGTGTGCATCACACAGTTCACGCAGCCATTTCACCGCGCCCGCCTGAATGACGTTGAACCCGCCCTCCCCCTGAACAGGTTCAAAAACAATTGCCGCGACTCTGGAGGGTTCGATATCACATTTGAATACCTGCTCCATCGCATGCTTGACGTCATCAAGCGACGCGCAGTGGCATGGGAAAGGAACATGAAAAATCTCTGGTGGGAAAGGGCCAAAACCTGCCTTGTAGGGCTGAACTTTCCCCGTCATGGCCACAGCAAACATGCTGCGGCCATGAAAAGCCCCGCCAAATGCGATCACGCCGCTGCGCTTGGTAGCTGATCGGGCAATCTTGATTGCATTCTCGATGGCTTCGGCACCAGTCGAGAAAAAAGCAATTTTTCGGGGGCCAGTAATCGGAACGATAGCATTGATGCGCTCTGCCAGAGAGACGTATTCCGTATACGGCACGACCTGATAGCAGCTGTGCGTGAATCGATCAAGTTGCGCCGATATCGCGGCTTGAATTTTGGGATGACAGTGCCCGGTATTCAACACGGCAATACCACCCGCAAAGTCAATAAATCGACGACCTTCAATGTCCCAAAACTCCGCATTCTTGGCGTGGTCAATGAAGAAGTCCCCCATCACCCCAACACCTCGGGGAGTTGCCGCTAGCCTACGGGCATGCCACTCAGCATTTGACGCTTGTTTATCTTGTTTTAAAACTGCACTCATGATGACTCCTTTGTCTTGCGATTTTGATGCCCTGGGTCTCATCGCGCTCAGGTCACACCGGGCTATCGATACGGATCCAAGTAGTCTTGGTTTCTGTGTACTTGTCAAAGGCATGCAGAGATTTGTCTCTGCCAACGCCGCTCTGTTTGAATCCACCAAAGGGTACGGTGATGTCATCTTCATCATATTGGTTGACATGCACCGTACCAGCACGCAAAGCGCGTGCAACACCATGGGCCTTGTTCAAGTCCCGAGTCCAGACTCCCGCCTGCAAACCATATATGGTTTGATTAGCTTGACGCACAACCTCAGCCGTATCTGTGAACGACAACACTGACAAAACAGGCCCAAAGATTTCCTCCCTGGCAATTGTCATGTCGTTTCGAACCTCATCAAAAATGGTGGGCTGAACGTAGAATCCCCCTGTCTCCCTCATAGTCTGTTCCCCGCCCGCGAGGATCTTCGCGCCCTCGGACTTGCCACTCTCTATATAACGCAATACGGTGTCCATTTGGACCTTGTCGACTAGCGCCCCCATCACCGTCCCTTTGTCCAGTGGGTTACCGGGAGCAAAGTCAGGTACGAGCGCCAGCGCTTTCTCGAGAAACCTGTCTTTGATGCTTGCCTCGACAAACAATCGCGACGGCGCGTTGCAACTCTCTCCTTGATTAAAGAAGATGCTACCCACTGCGGCCTGAACTGCCTTGTCCAGATCGGGACAATCCGCGAATACGATATTGGGCGACTTCCCGCCCAGCTCTGTCCAGGCACGCTTCAGATTGCTCTGGCCCGCCATAACGTGGATCTGCTTGCCAACGCGCGTCGAGCCTGTAAAGGCAATACAGTCAACGTCCATGTGCAAAGCCAAGGGGGACCCAGCCTCGGCTCCATACCCGGGTACCACGTTAAAGACGCCCGCCGGGATACCGGCTTGCAAAGCCAAGTCTGCCATTCTCAAAGCCGTTAACGGAGACTTCTCACTCGGCTTCAGTACCACGGAGTTACCCGCTGCCAGCGCTGGGGCGATCTTCCAGGATGCCATGATCATCGGATAGTTCCAAGGAACAATGACGCCCACCACACCCACAGGCTCTCTCGTTATTAGTGCAAGTGCATTTCTGGAGGTAGGTGCGATCTCATCATAGACCTTGTCTACCGCTTCCCCGTACCAGCGGATGCAATTGGAAGCGCTATTGACATCGACCGCCCTTGCATACTTGACCGGTTTTCCCATATCAAGCGTCTCAGTAATGGCCAACTCGTCTGCGTGAGCCAGCAAGAGGTCCGCGAACTTGATCATGATGCGCTTGCGTTGCGCCGGCGCCAAGCCGCTCCAGCGACGATCTTCAAAAGCTGCACGGGCTGCGGAAACCGCAGCATCTATATCAGCCTCGCTGCTTCGCGCTACCTGTGTCAGTATCCTGCCGTCTACTGGAGAAATGCAATCAAAACTCTGCCCGCTGCGCGCGGCCACCCGCTCTCCGTTGATGACGGCCCGCCCGTCAAGCCTCATTTCTGTTGTCATGTCATCCTCTTCTTGGTACATCGGCAGGAAACGATTAGCGCTTCCGCCAACTAATCAATTCGATCAAGCGGATGTAGCTATTGCAGCCAGTTCAGCTCGCGTAGCAGCCGCTATTTCTCGCTCTCGTCTTCGCGTTTGCCGCGCCACCCACACGCTGTAGGTAACGATGACGATGGTCACGGCGGCAATCAGGAGAGTTGCAGCCGCGTAGATACTGGGATTGATACCTCGCCGGGCGTAGCCGAAAATAACCTGAGGCAATGTATTCACCCCAGGACCCGACAGAAACTCGGAAATAACTACATCATCAAACGAGAGCGTGAAGGACAGCAAAAAAGCCGCCAAAATACCCTGGAAAATATTTGGCAATGTGATGAGGAAAAACACCTCATGAGGTCGCGCTCCGAGGTCCATAGCGGCCTCCTCAATGGAACGGTCCATATCCATTAGCCTGGACTGAATGACCACCATGCCATAGGACATTCCCAGTAGCGTGTGGCCGAAAATGATCGTAAGAAGTCCCCGCTCAGGCCAGCCAAATGCATTTTGAGCACCGACCATCAAGAGCAAGAGCGATAGGCCTATAACCACCTCCGGCATCACCAACGGAGCATTAACCATACCGGAGAAGATGGTGCGGCCGGCGAAGCGACGGTAACGAACCAGGACAAAGGCAGCAAAAGTGCCAAGCACGGCTGACAATACGCCAGTAACGGCCGCCACCTTCACCGAAAGCCAGAAGCCTTCCACAATTTTAGTATCCCGCGTAAGTGCCTCATACCAGCGCAGGGAGAGGCCTGTGAAGTTGGCATCTTGCCGTGTGCTGTTGAAGCTAAAAATTACCATGAAAAGAAGTGGCAGGTAAAGAAACAAATACACCAATGCGAGCCACGCTTTACCAAAGTGTTTTTCAAGTAGGGCTTTCATGATCTCTGGTCCCTTACTTTCTTGGCTCGGCTGCATCGCCGGTAAAGTGGTAGTAGATGGCCAGCGGGACGATGATCAACGCGATCATCACGACGGCCAATGCGGTAGCACGTGGCCAGTTGTTGCTGGTAAACATTTCGTCCCAGACCACTCGCCCGATCATGATATTTTCCGGACCGCCAAGCAAAGAGGGAATCACGAATTCCCCCACGGCAGGTATGAACACCAGCATAAAGCCAGCAATGATCCCCGCTTTGGAGAGTGGAACCGTGACCAGCCAAAATGCTTTAAATGGCGTCGTTCCGAGGTCGTAGGCAGCCTCCAGCAAACGAACGTCCATCTTTACCAGGTTGGCATAAAGTGGCAAAACCATGAACGGCAGGTAGACGTAAGTCATTCCCACCAGCATGGACACGTTGGTGTACAGCATCTGGATCGGCTCGTTGGTGATCCCCAGGCCCATAAGGATCTGGTTCAGAACGCCCTGATCGGCCAGGATTCCCTTCCATGCATAAACACGAAGCAAAAACGAGGTCCAGAACGGCAGCATCACCATCATTAGAAGTGCCGGTCGCACACTGGCTGGCGAGCGTGCAATGAAATAGGCAAACGGGTAGCCAATCAGCAGGCAAAGCAGGGCAGTCCAAAAGGCGTACCAGATGGAGCGCAAGTAGGCCTCGATGTAGATCGTCTTAAAAAGATCACCGCCTTCGCCATCGCGAAAGATCGACCAGTAATTCTCATATTTCAGACTAAGGATGCCAGTTTGGGGGTCCCAGATAGGCTTAAATGGGTTGATGCTCTCCCCCATGTCCACGAAGCTGATGTATAGCAGGATCAGGAACGGCAGGAAGAAAAAGACGAAAAGCCAAGCGTAAGGAACTCCAATGACGAAGCGTTTGCCGGGTATGGGAAAGTGGGAGGCCACAGTGATCTCCTTGGGCGGTCAGTCGCGCAACACCACACCAGCGCCGTCGCTCCACCAGAAGAAGACTTCGTCTTCCCAAGTGATGCCCGAGAGGTCTTGGCGCGAAGTATTCGCCTCGGTGATCTTGACCTTCATTCCATCGCTGGCAACCACGATATAGGTGTTGTATGAGCCCAGGTAACCGATTTCCTTGACCCTGCCTTTGAACAGGTTTGGACCAACTGCGTCGGGAGCCTGCTTGCTGATCTCGATCTTTTCAGGACGAACGGCTATCGACACGGGCATATTAAGCGTCCCGCTGACCCCGTGGCCTACGTGAATTACACCGATACCAGTCTCGGCAGCGCAGTGATCCGGCTCGTCAATGCTAAGTTTTCCGGCGAAGAGGTTGACGTTGCCGATGAAGTCCGCCACAAAGCGATTTTTGGGATGCTCGTAGATTTCTTCCGGCGTACCCACCTGCAGTACCCGACCTTTGCTCATGATTGCGATGCGGCTGGCCATGGTCATGGCCTCTTCCTGATCATGGGTGACCATCACTACCGTAACGCCTACGCTTTCGATGATGTTCACAAGCTCGAACTGAGTCTGCTCACGCAACTTCTTATCTAGCGCGCCGAGTGGTTCATCCAGCAGAAGGAGTTTGGGTTTTTTGGCTAAACTGCGTGCCAGCGCCACGCGCTGCTGCTGACCACCTGAGAGTTGGTGAGGCTTACGCTTGGCGTAAGGGGTGAGCTGAACCAGACCCAGCATCTCATCCGTACGCTGCTTCACCTCTGATTTTGGCAACCCTTCCCGCTTGAGTCCAAACGCGACGTTTTCCCAAATGTTGAGATGCGGGAACAGCGCGTAAGACTGAAACATCATATTGACCGGTCGCTCATAGGGCTGCATTCGTGCGACGTCCTGCCCACCCAACAAAATGCGGCCTGAAGTCGGCTTTTCAAAGCCGGCAAGCATGCGTAGCAGGGTCGACTTGCCACAGCCTGAACTACCTAGCAGCGCAAATATCTCGCCTTTCCCAATGGAGAGGGAGACCTCGTCCACGGCCACGGCCTCATCAAAGCGTTTGACCAGTTTCTCGGTGACCAGGTAACCTTCCTTTGGACCAGCCTCTGCCATGAGTGAACCTCGTTAAGTTGAATGTCAAAAAACAAAAAGGCTGTTTATACGGAAAGTACAAACAGCCTAGTTTTTAGCTAAACGCCAGAAGGCTTATTTGCCTTTCTTGAAGCTGTTATATGCGTTAGCCATGGCTTCACGAGCCTCATTGGTAAAGCTGCTTGGTGGGATCATTTTTGCAAAATAGTCTGACTCGACGAAAATGGTCTTATTGCCTGCAATCTCGGGATTGATCTTGTCCATCGCCGCTTTATTGCCAGTTGGATAGTTCATTTCGTTAGACATCAGTGCGGCATTTTCAGCACGCAGATAGAAGTCAATAAAGGCAGCAGCATTGTTGGGATGCTTGGCATCTTTGGTTACGGCCATGGTGTCAGCAAAAATCAACGCACCAGTGCTGGGCAACAATGCCTCAATCACGTCCTTGGATTTGTTTTCCTTGGCACGGCCAGCGGCAATATTGACGTCACCCGACCAGCCAATAGCAACGCAGGCTTTACCTCCGGCGATATCGTCAATCATGGTTGAGCTGAACAAACGTACATCTTTTCGCACCTTGGACAGCATCTCATTGGCGGCCTTGTAGTCGGCCGGATCGTTCGAATAGGCATCCTTGCCAATATAGTGCAGTGCCACCGGAATGATTTCGGTCGGAGAATCCAGATAGGCGATTCCGCAAGATTTCAGCTTGCTCGTATATTCTGGCTTGAACACCAGATCCCACGCATTTTCCGGCATCGGCATCTTGCCCAGAGCTTTTTCAACCTTGGTTTTGTTGATGCCCACCGTAGTAAAACCCCAAGCCCAAGGAACCAGGTGTTTGTTATCAGGGTCAGCCTTGGCCAATACCGTCATGATGGCTGGGTCCAGGTTCGCCAAGTTCGGAATTTTGGACTTGTCCAGCGGCTGCAACAAACCACCCTCAATCTGAGGCTTTGCAAACACGGTGCCTGGTACCACGATGTCATAGCCAGAATTGCCGGCCACCAGCTTGGCATGCAGGGCTTCGTTGGTTTCGAACGTGTCGTAATTGACCTTAATGCCCGATTCCTTTTCAAAGGCAGCGATCATGCCCTCGGGTACATAGTCTGGCCAGTTGTAAATATTGAGTATTTTCTCTTCCGAATTCACGGCTACTGCTGCAGGTGCGCTTGCGGCTGGGGCTGGCGCAGCTACGGGCGCTGGTGGCTCCTCTTTTTTCCCGCAGCCAGCCAAAACGACGGCTGACAGCGCAAACGACCACAGGTACTTGTTCATGATGTTCGTCACTCCATTAAAGAAAAGTTAGAAAAGAGAAAAAATGCCCTTTACGGGACTAGCAAAAATCAGACCAAAACAATTATAGGATTTAAGAACAGATACCTTTATTCCTCAATTCCTGCAATGTGAGGTCAAGTGCCCGTTGGATTAACCGCATCATGTCATCAATGTCGGCGTTCGTCATCACCAATGGCGGTGCAATGATCATTCGATCACCTACGGCCCGCATGATCAGGCCATTATTGAAGCAGAAGCCGCGGCAAATCATACCCACCGAGAGGGAAGGGTCGAACATTTCTCTCGTGGCTTTGTTCTTCACGATTACCAGCCCGGCCACGAAACCGCAGGTTTTGGCCTCACCCACTAAAGGGTGTTGAATCAGCCGCTCAAACTGCTTCGCCAGGTACGGGCCTACCTCTTCCCGGACGCGCCCAACCAGGTTCTCACGCTCCATAAGCTCAATATTCGCCAGCGCCACCGCGCAAGCCACCGGGTGCCCGCTGTAGGTATACCCATGATTAAACTCGCCACCTTTGTCTATCAACACTCGGGCAACGCGGTCGCCCACCATCACCCCACCCAACGGGATATACCCGCTGGTAACCCCTTTGGCAAAGGTAATGAGGTCTGGCCTATAGCCGAACTTTTCGTACGCAAACCAGTGCCCCAAGCGACCAAAAGCGCAGATCACCTCATCGGAGATCAGCAGGATGCCGTACTTATCGACGATACGCTGAATCTCTGGCCAATAGGTGGCGGGCGGGATGATCACGCCACCGGCCCCCTGCACTGGCTCTGCTATGAAGGCTGCAACCTTGTCGGCACCCAGCTCGAGGATTTTGTCCTCCAGACTGCGCGCGGTACGGAGACCAAAGTCTGACTCACTTTCACCTGGCAACGCATTCTCAAAGAAATAGGGCTGCTCGACGTGAGTAATGTTCGGAATGGGAAGATCACCCTGCGCGTGCATGCCACTCATGCCACCCAGTGAGGCTCCAGCCATCGTAGAACCGTGGTACGCATTGTGACGGCTGATGACCACTTTGCGTTGTGGCTGTCCCAGCAGGTCCCAATAGCGGCGCACCATGCGAACATTGGTGTCATTGCTTTCGGAACCGCTACTGGAGAAAAATACGTGCTCGAACTTTCGTCCACCCACCTCAGGCGCTAGCGAAGCCAGCTTGGTAGCCAGTTGCACTGCCGGCACGTTGGTGGTCTGGAAGAAGCTGTTATAAAACGGCAGAGTCATCATCTGCTGATAGGCGGCGTCAGCCAGCTCCTTACGGCCATAGCCGGCATTGACGCACCATAACCCACTCATGGCGTCGAGAATTTTGTGACCCTCAGAATCCCATATGTAGATGTTGTCGGCGCGCGTAATTACGCGCGAGCCACGCGTGGCAAGGTCACCATGGTCGGTGAAGGGATGAATGAAGTGCGCACTGTCAAGCGCCTGCACGGCCTTGGTGTCGAGTTGCTCGGCGCGACGTACCAGCGCGGGCGGCGCAATCAGGGTTGATGTATTCATGATGGACTCCTACTGGTGGATCAGATGCGTCGCTCAAACATGCAGAAGCAGGTGCTCCCGCTCCCAAGGTGAAATGACCTTCATAAATTCATCAAACTCCAGTTCTTTGATCTCTGAATACACCGTGATGAATTCCTTGCCCAGCACCTCATGCAGATCGGACTCACGACGTAACCAGTCAAGCGCCTCGCCCAAGCTGCGTGGCAGCGAATAGGGAGATAAATACGCGTCTCCCTTCATCTCAGCTTTCGGCTTGATCTTGTTCTTGAGCCCGAGATAACCGCAAGCCAGCGTCATCGCCAATGCCACATAGGGATTTGCATCAGCCCCAATGACCCTGTTTTCCACACGACGGGCTTCTGGAGACGAAATTGGTGAACGAATACCGACAGTCCGGTTGTCGTAACCCCATTCAATATTGATAGGGGCAGCAGTATTGCGTGACAACCGGCGATAGCTGTTCACATAAGGCGCAACCAGCACCATCGCAGCCGGAATGTAACGCTGCAACCCACCTATGTAGTGCATGAATGCCTCGGATGGCGAACCGTCCTCGTTACTAAAGATATTCTTGCCCGTCAACGTACTCAAGATACTTTGATGGACATGCATGGCACTGCCAGGTTCTCCAGCGATCGGTTTGGCCATGAATGTCGCATACATGTCGTGCCGCAGCGCCGCTTCTCGAACCGTACGTTTGAAAAAGAAAACCTCGTCCGCCAGCCCCAACGGCTGCGCATGGAAAAAGTTGATTTCCATTTGACCAGCACCAACCTCGTGGATCAGTGTGTCGACGTTCAACTCCATCTTGTCGCTGTAGTCGTATATCTCTTCGAACAAGGGATCGAACTCATTAACGGCATCGATGCTATAGGCTTGGCGAGATGTCTCCGCCCGGCCGCTTCGGCCCACTGGCGCACGCAGCAAAGTGTTGGGGTCGGTGTTTCGTGCGGTAAGGTAGAACTCCAGCTCGGGTGCCACAATCGGTTGCAGGTTTTCCGCAGCAAACAAGTCACACACGCGGCGCAGCACACTGCGGGGAGCAAACGGCACCAAATTACCCTGATGGTCAAAGCAATCATGAATGACCTGTGCGGTGGGGTCTGTTGCCCAAGGGACAATCCGAACCGTTGAGGGGTCCGGGCGCAGTTGCATATCTTTGTCGGTCGGGTCAATGACGTCGTAGTAGGGGCCACTTTCAGGGAACTCGCCCGTGACACCCATTGCCACGATAGCTTGAGGAAGCCGCATACCGCGATCTTCCGTAAACTTGGCGCGAGGCAAAATCTTTCCTCGAGCAACGCCGGTCAAATCGGGTACGAGACATTCAACTTCCGTGACGCGGCGCTCGTTGAGCCACTGCTCCAAGTCATTGAAATTCATCACTTTTCCGTCGCTCATGTATTTCCTCCTGACTGCGGTCCGCAGCAACCTAACCAAATTGGGCCGATCTTGTCAGCCAGCATAACGCCATCTGCCGGACCCCGGGAATTCAGGAGTGTGGCTTGGGCTTTCCAGTAGTCCTCAAATTCTTCGACGCATTGTCTGCTTGAAATTGGTTCAAAATAAGGGCCAGTTGTGGCAATTTGATAGGGCCACTTAAAAACCGGAAAAAACAGTGTTGTCAGAACTCTTGCTCACGGAAATAGTGCGCCTTGGCACTGAAAAGAACCTTCCGCTACACAGGCGGCTCTATGAGGCTCTTCGCGGTGCAATACTGGATGGCAAATTGGGTTCAGGTGACCGCCTGCCTTCCAGCCGGGAGCTAAGTCAGGACTTGGGGCTTTCCCGAAATACGGTCGTAGCGGCTATCAACCAGCTCAGCGTCGAAGGCTATTTGATCTGTCGGATAGGCAGTGGCACCTATGTGAACGACACGGTTCCCAAGCCGGTTACCCGCCGACGACTCGCCCGCATCAGCCAAATTGCCAGACTGTCACGTCGAGGTCTCGCCTTGTCGACCGTGTATTGCGCAACGCAACTGGAAGTCCAGCCCTTCACCTCAGGCATTGCAGACTTCAGCGCGTTCCCCGTCGCCCTGTGGCAGCGACTTCAAAACAAGCACTGGCGGATGACATATCCCGAAATGCTGGATTACAGCCATATGGGTGGCTACGCACCATTGCGCCGGGCTGTTGCAGACTACCTGCGTGTGTTCCGAAGTGTGCCAGTAGACGCTGATCAGGTCATCATCACCAGTGGCACACAGCAGTCGCTAGAGCTCTGCGCCCAATTGCTGGCGGATCATGGCGATACAGTCTGGATGGAGGACCCTGCGTATTGGGGCGCCGTGAAAGCTTTCATGGCTACTGGATTGAAGATCCATGCAGTCCCGGTTGACGACCAGGGGATTGCCCCCAAGGCTGCAGACGAGACCGCACTGCCCAAGCTGATTTACGTCACACCCTCCCATCAATACCCGACCGGGGCGGTTATGTCCCTATCGCGACGCCACCAACTGCTGGATATCGCACGCCGGCACGGCGCCTGGGTCCTGGAGGATGATTACGACAGCGAATTTCGGTTTACCGGCCCACCACTTTCGTCACTGGCTGGCCTGGACAAGGACCAGCGGGTTTTGTACCTTGGCTCGTTTTCCAAAGTGCTGTATCCCGGCCTCAAGTTGGGATACCTGGTTATTCCCAGGAAATTAGGGGATCCTTTTAAGCAGGCGCACTACGACCTCAACCGCCCCGGACAAATGCCGCTGCAAGCCGCCCTTGCCGAGTTCATTGAAATGGGGCACTTTGCAAGCGCGTTGCGGCGCGCGCGGCAGAGCTACGCCGAACGCAGGCGCACATTGCTGGCGGCACTCAAACCATGCCTCGGCTCCAGCGCACACATCAGCGGCGCCGAACAAGGATTGCACCTGTGCCTGCATCTGCCAAACACAGTCAACGATCAGGCGCTGGCCAGTCGAGTTGGCGAACTCGGGATGATCGTGCGCCCGCTTTCGGCCTATTGCCTGGAGCGCAAGGACATTAAGGGACTGGTCATCGGCTACGGGTACGCGCCGCTTGACGACATTGCCCGGTACGGCCCCTTACTGGCCCAAACCATCAGTAGCTATTTGGCGCGGTCGGAGAAAACTCCGAAACGGTGAGGTGAGGAAATAACTCACTTGCCAAAAGCCACCCGACGTCCACACAAATAGGTCCACAAAAATGCCGCTGCCGCCTGACTGCTGAGTTCGGCATGGTCATATGGTGGCGACACCTCCACGCAATCCATGCCTACAAACGGCAGGTCAGCCATTTCTTCCAGAAAGGTCAAAACCTGATTGGAGGAGAGGCCTCCGGGTTCCGGGGTTCCCGTACCGGGAGCGAACGCCGGATCCAGGCAATCTATATCGAGACTCAGGTAGACCGGCGGGTTACCGTGCATCGCCAATCGGGTCTTGATGGCAGAAATCACCGGATCAAGCTGGGAGGCATTCACCAGCCCCCGCAACTGCCGCGCCGAAAATATCTGACCGCCCTGATCCTGCACGTACTCCCTCGCCTCGCGAACACCGCTTGAGCGAATGCCGAGCTGCGTGACGCATTCCTTGATAACCAAGCCTTCCTGAATGGCTTCATAAACCCAGGTTCCATGCCCACTTGGCTCCGCAAAATGGTCCTTCCAGGTATCGCAATGAGCATCGAAATGGATCACTGCGAGCGGCTTGCCGAGCCAGGCCTTATAGGCCCGCAACAATGGGAGGGTAATGGAGTGATCGCCACCAATCCAGGCCATGTGATGAGCACGTATCAACTCACTAACTTGGGGCATCATGGCAGCGCGCATCGATTCAAGACTCGTGTTGGGCAATGCCAGATCGCCCGCGTCGCCCAATACACCCTCAGGCGAGACATTGAAATGGGGGTGAATGCCATCACACAACATGTGGCTGGCCTCACGAATGGCTCTTGGCCCAAAACGCGCACCGGGGCGATTGGTCACACTGCCGTCCCAGGCGATACCTGCAACTGCAAAGGGTGTGCCAGACGCAGCAGGTGGTGCTTTCATGAAAGCGTTGTTGGATAAAAAGGCAAAGGAAGTCATGAATAATCCGTTTACAGCAAATCACGTAGCCGGTGGTAGAGGGTACCCAAAACTAGGCTCGGCATACGAAGCCAGGGTCCCCCGGGAAACTCGTGATGCTTCAAACCTGCGAACACGTCAAATCGCTCGGCCTGCCCGGCTACCGCTTCGGCCACCAGTTTGCCTGCGAGACTGGTCAAAGCGACCCCGTGCCCGCTGAAACCTTGCAGGTAGTACAGATTGTTCCCGAGACGTCCAAAATCTGGTGCCCGGTTCATGCTGATGTCAACGAAACCACCCCATACGAATTCAATGGCTATATCGGTGAGCGCCGGAAATATCTGTCCCATGCGCTTGCGCATCAATACCTCCAGGTTGGCCGGCGTTTTAGTCGAATAGCTCACCCGCCCGCCAAACAACATGCGATGGTCTGCGCTGAACCGAAAGTAATCCAATATGAAATTGTTGTCGCACACAGCCGACCGGCTGGGAATGAGTTGCCGGCACAAAGCGGGATCCAGCGGTGCAGTTCCCACGATATACGTGCCCACTGGCATGATGCGCGGCGTCAGCTCCGGCGCCACTTTAGGGCCGTACTCCGCCAGCGTGCAGTTTCCCGCCAGCACGCCAAACCGGGCAGTAACCTGACCTTGCGCTGTACTTGCCACCAGACTTGCACCCCGCGCGATGCCCACAACGGCCGAGTGTTCATAAATTTTTACGCCTAGAGAAAGTGCGGCCCGGGCTAGCCCCATACCAAATTTCAATGGGTGAATATGCCCTGACACAGTCTCGTAGGCCGATGCGCAATAGGTGTTGCTTTGAATGTGCCGCTGCACGTCAGTGCCCACAGCAAACTCTGTTTTGAGCCCATAAACAGACTCCAGGCTTTGCATGTCCGCCTCCAGCGCACGGGCCTTTCGGGCCGAGTCTGCAACATACAAATATCCTTTGACCCGGTCGCAGGCGATACCATGTTTCGCAATACGCTCATCCATCAGATTGATGGCCTCCAGCGACATATCCCAGGCTTTACGGGCAACAGCCGGCCCCAACTGTTGCTCAAACGGCTCTTGCCCACTGGCAAATCCCACGATGGCTTGCCCTCCGTTTCGGCCCGAGGCACCGCCGCACACTCGGTCTGCCTCCAGTACGACAACGGAGAGCCCTCGCTGCGCCAGCTCAATCGCAGCTGACAGACCAGAAAATCCTGCGCCCACCACCACAACATCTGCTTGGATCGCACCCTTAAGCGGCGCCATCACCGCGGGCCGCGTGACGCTGGCTTCGTAGTAGCTCTTCTGATTCAACTGGGTATCCGAGGCTAGCAGCATGATGATGACACGCCTGATAAAGACGCTTTCTGGAGTTGGTTTGCCAAGGGTATCTCAATCGAAGCGCCCTCATAGGTGCCAATTCCGCAATGGGCGCCGAAACCAGTGCCACGAAACACAAAGTAGCCTGCGCCAGTCGGGCATGATGGCGGTTTGCAACAGGCACGCCCGCCCAACCTCCGTGAAACCTCAACCCAGCCGATTGGTCGCTTACTTCTGTCTCGCCCTGTGCATGTCTCTGGTTGGCACTTACGTTGCGTTGTCCAAGCCCCTGGTCGCCGCCCTGCCCGTCTTCTTGCTGGCATGGTTGCGGTTTGGCATTGCCGGAATCGCCATGGCGCACTGGCTGATCAAGCCAGCAGGGGAGCCTCCGATGACGGGCGCCACAAAAAAACTCGTTTTTCTCGAATCCTTTCTGGGCAACTTCCTGTTCTCCATCTGCATGTTGTATGGCGTGAGCATGACCAGCGCAGTGTCAGCCGGGGTGATCTTGGCCGCCATTCCGGCAGTCGTGGCCATCATGGGCTGGTTCTTTCTAGGCGAGCGGATTGAACGCCGTGTCTGGGTAGCTATTGCCTGCGCTGCAGTCGGCATTGGTTTATTGGCGCTATCGAAATCAGAGCATTCCACGCATATAAATAGTGGGCTAGATGCCGATTTGGCTCACAAGAAAGCATTGATTGGCAATCTGCTGGTTTTTGGAGCCGTATTGTGTGAAGGCGCTTATGTGGTGATTGGCAAGCGTCTGACCGGCACGCTCAGCCCAAAACGCATCTCTTCGATGATTAACCTCTGGGGATTTGTGTTGATGACGCCCGCGGGTATCTATCTCGCCAGCGATTTTGACTTTGCATCGGTTACGGTTGGTACCTGGCTGCTGCTCGTGTTCTATGCGCTGGCTGCCAGCATGTGGACCGTATGGCTGTGGATGACAGGTGTGAAGACCGTGCCTGCCGCCAAAGCAGGCGTCTTCGCTGTGATGCTCCCTGTTTCCGCGGCATTGGTAGGCGTGTGGCTGCTGGGTGAAACCCTCAGCGGCCTGCAGTTGCTGGCGTTTGGCATTGCGTTGCTGGGAGTGGTTCTGGCTACATTGCCCAGCAGGACAGCGAGCGCTCCGCCGGGAGTCTGAATTTTTCGAACTGAAAATCCGTGTTGATCACCCTCCACAAGGAGGCAAATAGTGTGTCACGGCGCGACGTTAACAGCGTCAACTCGTGCACTGCATGAACCCCTATTCGCTGCAAACATGCGTCTCCAGAGGGAAAACAGGCTAAAAACACCGACTGAAAAAACAACACGCCAGAGTGAAAAAAGTGCTTTTTCGCTTGGAAACAGGC
>ENA-UOWO01003768-UOWO01003768.1-activated-sludge-metagenome-genome-assembly--contig:-NODE-3768-length-17277-cov-11.296888_pt1 | contig 17277 bp, 13 predicted proteins | sample MGYA00238148_ERZ761564 | MGnify/ENA primary metagenome ERZ761564 (study PRJEB28885, sample SAMN05720194) | activated sludge metagenome | isolation source: Anaerobic digester | place: USA...
CTTTGCCAAAGGTAAAAAAAACTCCGTCCATCGCCTTCCTGAACTCTCCTGTGGGGTTGGGGTACTATCGATTTATACCCCCAAAATCAAGGGGATTGTTTAGAAAAAAAGCTGCCCGACCGGAGAAATCCAGCCAGGCAGCTTCAAAATGTGTCGTTAACATGATGGAAATTAATCCACTTTATCGTCTAAAAATGAATTCTTGCCGGAGATGTCCAGTTCATCGTCGTCGCTGATGGTCCAGCGGGAGAAGGCCTGTTCATTGGCAGCGGGTACATCGTCCAGGTGGATGCCGCGACGCATGTACGCAGGTTCACTTTCCATGTCGTTGACCAACTGTGGGTTGTTCAATTTCTGTGGATTGATTTCGCTGCGCAAACGCTCTTTTTTGCGTTGTTCCATATCCTGGCGGCGGCGGCGTTCTTCTTCCATCCGCTCGTTATCCTCCTTTACGAAGGGTTCGTCGTAGCCGTGTTTGTTGCTGCGTTGGTACTTTTCAATCGTAGAGCGAATGTTGTCAAACTCTACGGTATTCGGTTTTTTGTGCGTATCAGGATCCGATTGGGTAATTTCTTTCAACCCAGTCCGTGGCGTCAAATCTTTTTTTTGGCGTACATCGTCATCGTCCAAAGAAACCTTGATCTTTTGATCCTTATTGGCGGGGATGGCCTCGTCCACACTGGGTGCGTTAAAACCTGTGGCGATGATGGTCACGCTGAGTTTGTCGCCCATCCGTTCATCAAAGCAGTTACCCCAGATCAAGTCGGTGCCATAACCCGCTTCTTCCTGCACAAATTCAGTGATCTCAAAGATCTCGTCCATGGTCACTTCTTTGCGGCCAGAGGTGATGTTGAGCAGAATATGACGGGCACCACGGATGTCGTTTTCTTCCAACAAGGGAGAGTGTAACGCTTCATCCACGGCACGACGGGCGCGGTCGTCTCCTTCAGCGCTGGCGGTACCCATGATGGCCATACCACTGTTGGCCATGACGGTGCGCACGTCTTCAAAGTCCACGTTGACATACCCCGGAACCGTAATGATCTCGGCGATGCCTTTGGCCGCGGTGGTCAGGATGTTGTCGGCTTTGGCAAAAGCGTCCGAAACCGACAGATTGCCATAAATCTGCCGCAGTTTATCGTTGGAAATGATGATGATCGTATCTACGTTTTTGCGCAGCTCCGACAAACCCTCTATTCCTTGCATGACGCGACGGCGACCTTCAAAATTGAAAGGCAGGGTCACGATACCTACGGTAAGGATACCCTTTTCACGAGCCGCTTTGGCAATGATCGGCGCTGCGCCCGTGCCCGTACCACCACCCATACCGGCGGTAACGAACAACATTTTGCAATCATTACCGATGTAACTCAATACCTCGTCAATGGATTTTTCGCAAGCTTCTTTGCCCCTGGCAGGGTGAGAACCCGCGCCAAGACCTTCTACCCCCAATGGAATTTGAACCGTAACCGGACTTGCTTCCATGGCCTGAACATCGGTGTTGCAGATCGCAAAATCTACACCAACGATGCCTTGCTTGAACATGTGGGTAACTGCATTGCTGCCGCCACCACCTACCCCCAGCACCTTAATGATGGAGCCTTTATTTTTTGGCATATCGAAAAGCATACCTTGCATTTTTTTGTTCATGTTTACAAATCCGCGTCCGGTTCGGCTTCGAACCATTCCTTGGTCTTTTTGAATAAACTATCGATCCAACGTCCTCCAGGTGCGGTTCGGGAATCTTCTTCATCGTCCAGGCTCACTACTTTGGGTGTACTGAGGTTTTCCTTCGGTACGGCCACTTCTTCGGGTAATTCTACCGGAAGATTGAAACGGCCTTTTTCCCGATCTTCAATGCCCTTCATCAACAAACCGATGGCAGTGGCATAAATTGGGCTGCTCAAGTGCTCGGCATAACCGTGCGCCAGTGGCTCAATCGGGATACCAATGCGGGTGGGTAAACCCGTGTGGTACTCAGATAATTTTTCGATGTGGCTGAGCAGCGCGCCCCCACCCGTCAGGACGATGCCCGCAATCAATTTGCGTTCAAAGCCAGAGCGACGGATTTCCCATACCACGTAATCGAGAATTTCTTCCACCCGGGCCTGAATGATCCGGGCGAGGTTTTTCTCGGAAATCTCTTTATGCTCCCGTCCGCGCAAACCGGGAATCGTAATGATGCGGTTGTCGAACACTTCTTCGGCCAGTGCCGAACCGAATTTTACTTTCAGTTTTTCAGCTTGCTGGGTCATCACCGTACATCCTTCTTTGATGTCTTTGGTGATCACGTTGCCGCCAAAAGGAATCACCGCCGTATGGCGAATGATGCCATCCTGGAAAATGGTGATGTCGGTGGTACCACCGCCGATATCCACCAGGGCTACCCCGGCTTCTTTTTCCTCCTCATTGAGCACCGACATGGCGGAAGCAATCGGCTCCAGGGTCATATTGGCCACCCGCAAACCCGCACGCTCTACACAACGGTAAAGGTTGTTGGAAGCGGTGATTTGCCCAGTGATGATGTGGAAATTGGCTTCCAAACGCACGCCCGACATGCCGATGGGATCTACGATGCCCTGTTCGTTGTCGACCGCGTATTCCTGAGGAATGACGTGGATGATTTTGTCCCCCGGAGGCAGTACCAGTTTGTACATGTCTCCAATCAGCCGATCGATATCGATTTGGCTGATCTCCACGATATTGTTGTCGCGCATGAGGATGCCACGGTGTTGGAGGCTTTTGATGTGTTGGCCAGCGATACCAACGTGCGCCCAATCAAAATCGGCATTGACGCCTCGTCGTGCGGCGATTACAGCTTCGGAAATAGCGTTAACGGTTTTCTCAATGTTGGATACCACTCCGCGCAAAACGCCCTCGGAATTGACTTTGCCAACACCCAAAATTTCCAACTTTCCATGCTGATTTTTACGTCCCGCGATGGCGCATACTTTGGTTGTGCCGATGTCTACGGCCACCACCACGTCTGACTTGCGAGCATTTGTTTCCATCATGAATGTTCAATTTGGCCTTTTCCATAAGGAATTTAGGCAGTTAGTTCGGAAAGCTGGTTGTTGTTTGCGTGTATCAGTAAGTTAGCTACAATCCTGCCTCCGTAAAATGGGATTTTAATCTGTTTATGTAGTTGATAAGTTGAGGGGCTTAGAAGTTGAGGCTACCGCGAGCGACGTTCGCTCAACTTCTCAACGTCTAAACTTCTCAACTCATTTACAAATCACCTGTCCGCGAAAGCGAACATCGATACTGCGGTATTTTCGCCAACCTTCATAAGGCATGGCTTCACGGTAAAAGATTTTCAGGTTCTTGATCTTGTCCGGGGCATCTTCGTACTTTCCGAAAACGATCTTTTGATCACCAATCATCGGTGCCAAAATAAAGTCGCCGTTGCTGCTCACGAAGATTTGTCCAATCATGGCATTCAAAAATGCATCGTTGCGTAGATCCTGACTCAGCAAAAACAAGTGCCGAAGCAGGTGTCTTTCGCGCAGTAGGTAATCAGAAACATACTCGGGAATACTGCCAGTAGCCACCACCACGCGGGCGGTAAAGTGCTTGGAAAGCGGCATCCTTTTTCCGTTTTTATCCAGGTAATAGTTCCATCCGTCTTGGTCTATGATGCGGATTACGGGTTCCCTTTGGGTCACACTGACCCGCACAAAATCACGTGAATCCAGGTATACTTCCGCGTCTTCCACCAATGGGTCTTTTTCCAAAACACGCTCCAGTCGGTCTATTTCCACTGTGCGCACGGAACGCGACTCAAACTCATAGCCAAAAGCTTTGTGGATCAACTCACGTACATCTACGGGTTGCATCAGCAAATCGCCGTTGGGTAAGGGTTTGATGTCTACCTCTACTCCTTTTACCGCTGAACCTTTGCGGTGGTTTACGGCGGCTAAAATGACCACGGCACCAAGCAGGAGGCTGGCCATCCAGCCCATGGCTTTCAGCTGTTGCCTCGTGATCAAGTTTTTGTTTACTGGTTCCGCCATGGTGTTATACCTTTTCTGGTTTTAGACTTTTAAGCCAATTGCCAATCGGTTCTACCAGGGTATCAATATCGCCAGCGCCAAGGGTCAGCAATACTTCTGGTTTGTTTTTTTGCAAAGCCGGTAATAGCTCCGCCTTAGTGATCAAGTGGACATTGGGGTTGCGCATCAGCGTTACCAACATTTCAGAACTCACTCCTGGAATTGGTAGTTCCCGTGCAGGGTAAATATCCAACAAGTATATTTCGTCCAGTCCATCCAGGGCTTCCGCAAAACCTTCCGCAAAATCGCGGGTGCGGCTAAACAAATGCGGCTGAAAAGCACCGGTAATTTTGGCCGCAGGAAACAATTCCCGCGCAGCCCCAATCGCGGCATTCAACTCCGTTGGATGGTGTGCATAGTCGTCAAAAAAAGCAATTTCTTCATCGCGGTAGATGATTTCAAAGCGGCGCTTCACCCCTCGGAAAGCTTCCAGTCCGCTGCGCAGGGCCTCATCACTGGCGCCCAATTGCAGGGCAATCGACATGGCTACCGTAGCATTTTCTACGTTGTGTCTACCCGGTAGTGGCATGCGCAATCCTTTGATTTCGCGCTCAGGACTCAGGTAATCAAAAACGAAGTAGCCTTTTTCCACCCGGATGTTGTGCGCCTGGTAATCACCACCTTCCACCCCAAAACTCCGGTAGGGAGTCTTCGCGTCAAAATGGGTAGTCAACTGGTGTTGCAACCACAGGGTGCCACCCGGTTTGATTTGTTTGGCAAATGCTTTAAATCCAGTATTCAACAGGGTTTCTGCATCCCCATAAATGTCCAGGTGATCGGCATCCATCGACATGATGGAGGCAATATCCGGGTGCAAGTGCAAAAAGGAGCGGTCAAATTCATCGGCTTCTACCACCACCCATTCGCTGCTGCCCAGTACGTAATTGGATTCAAAATTGCGCGCAATGCCCCCCAAAAATGCGGTGCAATCCACGCCAGTACTGCGCAATAAATGGGCAGTGAGCGAAGATGTAGTGGTTTTGCCGTGGGTTCCAGCAATGGCCACCGTTTTCATACCCCGGCTAATGATGCCCAATACTTCCGCCCGTTTTTTAATCGGGGTTCCCTGGTTCAAAAAATATTGATATTCGGCATGGCTGGTCGGAACAGCGGGGGTATAGACCACCAGATCCACTCCAGCAGGAATTTTATCCACATCCTCATCATAATGTACTTGCATGCCTTCAGCTTCCAGCGCACGGGTCAGTTCCGTAGAAGTGCGGTCGTAACCGTGCACGTCTACCCCACGCTGCAGGAAATAGCGGGCGATGGCACTCATGCCGATGCCGCCAATTCCAATGAAATAAAGCCTTTTAATGTCTTGAAGGTCAAGCATACATTTAAGTTGAAGAGTTTAGGGTTGAAAAGTTGAAAAGAAAGTTGAAAAGAGCTTGGCAGTGCAATAGTTCGCTCCTTTTAATGAGGATTCCGAAACTTGCGCTACCGCACTCTTCAACTTTTCAACTCTTCAACTTTTCAACTAAACTCAGTACTTGCTCCGCAATCTCCTCTGCCGCATTTGGTTTAGCCAGCGCGAGGATGTTTTGGGCAAGGGTGTTTCGTTTCGTTTCGTTTTTCAACAATTCAAGCGCCTGGGGCAACAATTCGGCTACGGTATCGCCATTGGCTACCATAATCGCCGCATTTTTGTCCACCAGTGCCTGGGCGTTTTTGGTTTGGTGGTCTTCAGCCACAAAAGGCGAAGGCACCAAAATGGCAGGTTTACCCACCAAGCACAGTTCCGAAATGGTCAGTGCCCCGGCTCGTGAGCACACCACATCGGCGGCAGCATAAGCCAGGTCCATTCGATCAATGAACGCCATCAGTTTCACATTCGTCAACTGCGCCGTTGCACAGTTTTGGTATTTTTCATAGTGGCTCCCGCCGCATTGCCAAATCACTTGCACATCGGTATTGCTGCGCAAAAAATCGGTGTTTTGTGCCATCGCTTCATTGATGGAGAGCGCTCCAAGGCTGCCTCCAAAAATGAGCAAAGTGGGCTTGTCTGCCGCTAGCCCAAAATGGGTTCGCGCTGCTGCACGATCGTTGGCTTGCGCTACCGACCTGCGCACCGGGTTTCCGGTCAGGACGATTTTTTCCGCTGGGAAAAAACGCTCCATCCCTTCGTAGGCCACACACACTTTTTGTACCCTTTGGCTCAACAGTTTATTGGTCACTCCCGCGTAAGAATTCTGCTCCTGAATCAGGGCAGGTATTCCTTTTCGGGTAGCCATGTCCAATAAGGGTCCGCTAGCGTATCCTCCAACCCCCACGGCTACCTGGGGTTTGAATTTTCGCAAAATGCTGCGGGCATTCAGCAGGCTATGTATCAATTTGACCGGAAAAAGTAAGTTGCGAAATGAGAGGGAGCGTTGGAATCCACTGATCCAAAGACCCTCGATCGAGTACCCCGCTTTGGGTACTTTTTCCATCTCAATTTTTCCCTGAGCACCAACAAACAGAATCTCCACGCCAGGCACTTTTGCCTTGATGGCATCGGCAATGGCAATCGCCGGGAAAACATGTCCCCCTGTGCCGCCGCCGCTGATGATGATTCGTGGTGCTCTTTTATCGTTCATATTCGTTTAGTCTCCGTCGTTTAGTTCTACAAAGCGGCTCACACTCAGGATGATGCCGAAAGAGATACAAGTGAACAAGGTAGATGTCCCTCCTCGGCTCACCATCGGCAAGGTTACTCCCGCTACCGGTATCAAATGCAGTGCGGTGGCAATGTTGACGAATGCCTGAGTGATCATGAGAATGCCCAAACCCAGTGCCACCATGGCACCAAATGCTTTGGAACTCTTGGTGACCAGGCGCGTTATCCGGAAAAAGAGCACGATGTACATCGAAATCACAATGGTACCCCCGATGATTCCGTATTCCTCACAGATGATGGCGTAAATAAAGTCAGAATAGGACGATGGCAAATAGTTGCGTTGGGTGCTGTTTCCTGGGCCCACCCCAAACCATTCCCCATTGGCAATGGCTATTTTGGCCTGTTGCACCTGGTACCCGCCAATAGGATTGGTGACAAAATCGCGAATCCGCTCCGACCAGGTATCTACCCGGAAGAAACCAGGAAAGGCATCTGCGGTAAAAATCAGCATCGCAAATACCATCAAACCGAGGATCAGCAAAGACAGGATAAAACGTACGTCCACCCGGCCTACAAACATCATCATGAGGCAGGTAAAAAACAGCAAAACCGCAGTAGAAAGGTCTGCTGGCGCAATGAGCCCGCACACAATCAGTACAGGTACAATGATCGGAATAAATGCCGATTTCCAGTCCTTGATGTAATCCTGTTTGGCCGAAATTGATCTGGCCACGTAAATCACCAGGGCAAGTTTGGCAAAATCAGAGGTTTGGAAGGTCAATCCCGTAAAGGGAATTTGAATCCAACGCCGGGCATCGTTGATGTTTGCCCCGAAAAACAAGGTATAAAACAAGAGCGGTAAGGCAATGAAAAACAAATACGGAGCCGCCCGGTGAAAGCGCATGTAATTGAATGTATGGCAGAAATAGGTGATCAGCAAGCCCCCGAAGATGAACACAGTTTGCCGGATGAGGAAAATTTCGGTGTTGCCCCCTACTTTCTGGTAAGCCAGGGTTCCGGTGGAACTGTACACTACCAAAAGCGAGAATACTGCCAAAATCGACAGCACCGCCCAAATGGAACGATCTCCCTGTAATTCAGAACTGATTCTCGCAAATACACTCATAATAATGAAAAATTAAAAGTGAAAAATGAAAAATGAAAGTTGGAAAGTGATCATTTTTCATTTTTCACTTTTCATTTTTCATTTAACTGTAAGACTTCGGCTTTGAATTGATTGCCACGATCTTCGTAATTTTTAAACAAGTCAAAACTGGCACAAGCGGGCGAAAGCAAAACGGTATCTCCTGGGCTCGCTAATCGAGCTGCGGTAGTAACTGCTTCCACTGCGCTGCCAGTTTCAACAATATTTTCGACGATTCCACTGAAGCACTGCACAATTTTGCGGTTGTCCAGCCCCATACACACTACAGCTTTAACTTTGGCTTTGACAAATTCGAGCAGCGGCTCGTAGTCATTGCCTTTGTCTTGCCCACCCACAATCCAGACCGTAGGTCGGGACATGGCTTCGAGGGCGTAGTACACCGAATCTACGTTGGTGGCTTTGCTGTCGTTGATGTATTCCACCCCCTCAACAGTAGCCACTTTTTCGAGCCGGTGCGGCGCATTGACGAAGGTGTTTAAACCCTCCTGAATGCGCTCCGGTGCTATCCCAACCTGGAGCGCAACCTGCACTGCAAACAGTGCATTCATGTAATTGTGCCGCCCCATCAGTGGAGTCGTACTCATGTCAAAGGTATACCCGCCAACTTTGAGGCGGGTGCCTTCCGTCATCTGGAAGGAAATCGGTACCGCTTTGGCCTGCGTTGGGTAGTGCTCCAGTTGCCCGCCCACATTGGGGTCATCGGCGTTGTAGAGAAACGTATCCTCGGCTTGCTGAGCCTTGACGATGTTGAACTTTGCGGCCGCGTATTTTTCCAACTGGTAATCGTAACGATCCAGGTGGTCGGGCGTGATGTTCAACATCATCGCAATATCTGGTCGGTATTCCCGAATGCCTTCCAACTGAAAACTACTGAGTTCCAGTACGTAGAAGGGATAATCCCGTTCGGCAACAATCCGTGCAAAACTTTTGCCCACATTTCCGCCCATCGCTACATCCATACCTGCCGTTGCCAGCAAGTGATAAACGAGGTTGGTCGTCGTGGTTTTGCCATTGCTACCGGTGATGCCGATGGTAAAACTCCGGGTATACCGCGCCGCAAATTCAATTTCCGAAATTACCGGCAAACCTTTGCCGATGATTTCCTGCAAAAGAGGCGCCTTGTCAGGTATTCCCGGGCTTTTGATGATCAGGTCCATGGCCAGGATGCGCTCGTGGTCATGGTTGCCTTCTTCAAACGGGATACCGTATTGCGCCAATTCTGCTTTGTACCCATCTTTGATCAGACCTTTGTCCGATACAAATACTTTGTGGCCTTTTTGTTTGGCCAGTATTGCTGCCCCAACGCCGCTTTCGCCAGCGCCAAGGATGGCTATTTTTACAATTTGATCGAGGCCCATGGCTTAGCGGATTTTAAGGGTAATGATGGTCATCACGGCCAATAAAATGCCAATAATCCAAAAGCGGGTAACGATCTTCACCTCGTGCATCCCCTTTTTTTGATAATGGTGGTGCAAGGGTGACATCAAAAAGATCCGCCGGCCTTCGCCGTAGCGCTTTTTGGTGTATTTAAAGTAGGCTACTTGCAGCACTACCGATAAGTTTTCCACAACAAAAATCCCGCACAACACCGGAATCAGCAGCTCTTTGCGCAGCAAAATGGCCAATGCCGCAATGATGCCTCCGAGGGTCAAACTTCCTGTATCGCCCATAAATACCTGAGCGGGAAAAGCATTGTACCACAAGAACCCGATGCAAGCACCTACCAAACAGGCTGAAAAGACCACCAACTCCTCTGTACCCGGCAAATGCAGGATGTTGAGGTAATTGGCTGCAATCGCATTGGACGATACGTAGGCCAAAATGCCCAGGGTCGCGCCAATGATGCCCGAAACGCCAGTCGCCAGTCCATCGATCCCATCCGTCAGGTTGGCCGCATTGGATACGGCCGTGACGACGATGATGATGAACGGAATGTACAAGAGCCAGAGCCATTTTTTCCCCGTTTCTACATCACCAGGCATTAGCCAGGCGTAGTCCAGGTGATTGTTCTTCAAAAAAGGAACATTGGTCACGTTGGTCTTGTAGTCGGCTTTTTCGATGGCGCCATCGCGGTCTTCGATGTAAATGAAACTGCTGACCCGATCGGCTTCCGTAAGGCCCAGCTCGCGTGCTGAGTTGGTTTCCACCCGCACCTTGATGTCGCGGTTGAACATCATCGCCGTGGCAATGATGACTCCCAGCACAACCTGGCCGATGATTTTGTAGCGCCCACTCAATCCGGCTTTGTTCTTTTTGAACACCTTGATGTAGTCGTCTACAAACCCGATGATGGCCATCCAGGACGTCGTCATCACCATAATAATGATGTAGATGTTGTCCAGTTTTGACATCAACAGGCAGGGGATCAAAATTGCCAGGATGATGATGACTCCACCCATGGTTGGCGTCCCTTTTTTGGCAGCCAAACCTGCAAGTCCAAGTTCTTCGCGGTTGTCATCACTGATTTGCTGTTTGCGCAAATACTTGATGATTCGACCACCCAGAACCAGGGAAATGAGCAGGGAAATAATGATTGCTACTCCGGCCCGGAAAGTGATGTATTGAAACAAACCAGCGCCTTTAAAGTGCCCAAAATTGGCCTGAAGCCAATCGACTAGATTAATCAGCATAAGTTCGATGATTGTAAGGATCCTGATTCGGGATTAACCAAACCGGGCAAACACCCTATTTTACTTTTTTCAAAGCCGCAAAAATAGCAATTCCACCCTGCTTTTCTCTTTTGCTCCTGCAAGAGTTATCCACAAAGCCTCAAAATTAGTCCCGAATGCTTCCGGGATTAATGAGAGAATTCTTCTTTTAGAATCTCTTTATCGTCGAAGGGATGTTTTACCCCTTTGATTTCCTGATATTTTTCGTGGCCTTTGCCCGCCACCAGCACGACATCTCCACTTTGCGCCAAACGACAAGCAGTGCGAATGGCCTCTTTGCGGTCGGTGATGCTCAATACCTGACGCCGTGACCCAGCGGGCACTCCGGCCTCCATCTCGCGGATGATGGCTTCGGGTTCTTCCGAACGAGGATTGTCGCTGGTCAGGATTACCTGGTCGCTGTACTGACAAGCCACTTTCGCCATCGTAGGCCGTTTGGTCCGGTCGCGGTCTCCACCACAACCCACTACCGTGAGCACTTTAGCGTCGGCTTTGCGCAGGGCCTGGATGGTTTCGAGCACCTTTTCCAGAGCATCCGGCGTATGGGCGTAATCCACAATGGCCGTGACCTGGCGTTTTTGGTCCATCACGTAATCGAAGCGGCCTTCCGCTGCTTTGAGTCGGCTCAACTGCGTGAGGGTCTCCACTTTGTCCTGCTCCAGCAATACCGCGGTGGCGTATACGGCCAGCAGGTTGTACGCGTTGAACTCTCCGATCAGGCGACCGTAAAAATCCTGGTTGTCAATGTCCAAGTGCAGCCCCGTTAGGCTGTTTTCAATGATGCGCGCCCGAAACTCGGCCATCTGCCGCAAACTGTAGCGGTTTACGCTGGCAGCTGTGTTTTGGGTCATCACCATACCCCGTTTGTCGTCGATGTTGACCAAGGCAAAAGCGCGTTTCGACAATTGGTCAAAAAAGCTTTTTTTGGCGCGGATGTAATTGTCAAAAGTTAGATGGTAGTCCAGGTGATCGTGGGTGATGTTGGTGAAAATGGCCCCTTTGAAGTCCAGTCCGGCGATGCGACCTTGGTCTACCGCGTGGGAACTTACTTCCATAAAAGCATATTCACATCCAGCTTCCACCATTTGGGCCAGCAATGCATTGATGGCTACTGCATCGGGCGTTGTATGGGTGGAAGCGATCACCTGGCTGGCAATGCGATTTTCTACGGTTGATAGCAAACCACACTTGTAGCCTAAACCACTAAACAGGTCATAGAGTAAAGTAACGGTAGTGGTTTTGCCGTTGGTTCCGGTTACCCCCACCAGGGTTAATTGGCGGGAAGGATGCTCGTAAAAAGCCGAGGCTAAAAACCCCAGGGCTTGAGCAGAATTGGCTACTTGCACTATCGTTACCTGATCCGGAACGTTTTCCGGGATCGTTTCAACAACCAGGGCACTGATACCCGCTTGCAGGGTTTGAGGAATGAATTGGTGGCCATCCACCTGTACTCCTTTTACCGCTACAAACACTTTATTTGGGCCCGCTTTGCGGGAATCAAAAATCACTTCATTGATGGCGATGTCGGTTGAACCCACAACCTGCAAGGGTTTTAATCCTTGTAGCAGCGAGGTTAAGGTTTTGCTCGTTTGCTCCATCATCGCAGGGTTATTGAGATCATTTGTCCACGTACTTTGGTATTGGGCGGCACCGACTGACTGATGACCTTCCCTACCCCATTGAGGCGCACTTTCAGTCCCGCGTTTTCAAGGGCATACAAGGCATCGCGCAAGGTCATGCCCAGTACATTGGGTACCAATCGTTCAACCAATTGACGGTCTTGGAAGAAGATCGAATCGGCGTGGGTGCGCATCACCGCCATTTCTGTACCTGGGCGTCCGTAAAAAGGCAAATCCAGGTACTTCATTGCGGTGCGCAAATCAGCCGCTGCTCCAACATCCAAACCGGGTAGGGCTTCGTTTTTCATCACGGGTCGCTCCGCCAGATTGATTGGCGATTGGTGATTTGAACCCGAAGCCATAATCTTGTCGGCAACCTCCCGGAAAATAGGGCCAGCAACGTCCGAACCATAAAATCCGGCTTTACGTGGCCGATGGACCACTACGATACAGGAATAACGTGGGCTTTCCGCAGGAAAATAACCGACGAAGGAGGCACGGTATCCACCAATTTTGATGTTGTTGCCACTGCGGCGGTAGTTGATCTGCGCCGTACCTGTTTTACCCGCAAAATTGTAGGCATCGGTGTGCAGTTTGCGCGCAGTACCATCATTGACTACACCTTCCAAAAGTTTACGAATGCGCTCAATGGAACGCTCCGAAGCAATCTGCCTTTTGACCACGGTGGGTGGAAACTCCTCCAGGATTTCGCCATAACGCTGGGTCCCCGAAACCAAATAGGGTTTCATCATAATCCCATTGTTGGCAATCGAATTGTAGAATGACAACAATTGCAGCGGCGTAATCCGCAACTCATATCCATGCGAAATCCAGGGCAACGAAATGCCACTCCAGGTTTCGCTAAATGCTTCTTTCAGGTAAGGGTTGGCCTCCCCTTCCACTTCAACTCCCGAAGGCAGATGCAGGTTGAACTGCTTGAGTCGCCGGATGAATCGGTCGGGGCCATTGCCTGAGCCATAATAGCGTTGAGCCAGGCCCGCAATACCTACGTTGGAGGATATTTCAAAGGCTTTTTGAATCGAAATGGTATCCAGACCGGTACTTTCCGGAGAAGAGTCGACCATAAAGGACTCAAAAAACTGGGCTTTACCGTGGTTGATGTTGATGGAGTCCTCTAATTTGATTACTCCATCCTCCAAAAGTGCCAACATGGTGGCTGTTTTGAAGGTAGAGCCAGGTTCTACGGAAGATCCGATGGCGTAGTTGAAGGATTCCCACCATCCTGTTTCGCCACGACCCAAATTGGCAATGGCACGTATGGCACCCGTTTTTACATCCATGACGACTGCCGTGCCCCATTCTGCATCATGGGCATTCATGCCACGCAACAGGGCATTTTCGGTAATGTCCTGGATATTGACATCGATGGTGGTCATCACGTCATCACCACTTTTGGGATCCATGCCAGACAAGTCTTCCAAAGGCAACCAAATGTCTTTTTTCCCATCTACCTGGATCATCATTTGTCCACCCGGTTGTCCACGCAGGATGGAATCCATAGCCCCTTCGATGCCTACCGGTTTGGCGCTCTCCCGCACATAACCAATCGTCCTTTGTGCCAAGAGGCCAAAGGGACGGCGACGTTCGTTGCGTTGTTCCACGATCAACCCGCCCCGAAAACGGCCTTTGTTGAACAGTGGATATTTCTCAATGCGGTCCTTTTCAATAAAAGTAGCCCCTTTTTTGATCAAGATGTGGCGGTTGCTGGAATCGGCGCGGGCGCGGATAAAATAGTCGCGCAAGCCACCTGGCGTGTAGGTATCGTCCACGTAACTGGCCAAACAGTAGGACAAGGAGTCGATGTTTTCATTGAAGTCCTTTACTTGTGGCGCTACGGGGTCGAAATACAAATCAAAATAGGGAATAGAGGTAGACAGCACGCTACCATCCATAGCCAGGATGTTGCCACGTTCGGCTTCGATGGTTTTGTAACGAACATTGTTGTCAATTCCTTGTTGCCGCCACTCTTCCCCCTGCACGATACTAATGGTGATGGTGCGCCATACCATAATGACAGAAGCCGGTATGAAGATACCGAACAACAAGAAGTAAATCCGATAAAGAATTTCGTTCTTGATTTCCATCACTTGGTTTTGTCAATTGTTGGGCCTAGGCTTTTCAATTGAGGGTTAATAATCGTTTTTGTCTTTCACTACAATGCGCTTGGGTTGTGTTCCAAACGCTTCGAAGTCTTGATCCTTGAGGCGGTCAGCCAGTTCGGATTGTCGACTGTTGTACATGTTTTCCGACTCTAGGGTCATGTATTGCCAGCGCAGCTCCCGCAAATCGCGTTGCAGTTGTTGGATTTGGCGTACGTTTTTTTCGGCAAAGCGAGAATTGGCGATGTAGATTACAGCCAAAAAACCCAAAAAAATCACAAAGGACAGGTTCTTGAGGATGAGTTCCGAGGTCAGGAAGCCCAGTTCAAAGTATTGTCCGATGCCTGATTTTTTTGCCATTTTTTTATGTTTCGTACGTAGGGTTGCCCCTACAGTTTTGCGGCTACGCGCATTTTGGCGCTGCGTGACCGCGGGTTTGCTTTGATTTCTATTTCACTGGGCAACATCGCCTTCTTGGTAATGACCTCAAAAGGCCGGGTAATGTTGCCGTAAAAATCTTGCTCCATTTCCCCATCCACTTTGCCGGTTTTGATGAAATTTTTCACCATGCGGTCTTCGATGGAGTGGTAGGCAATGACCACCAAGCGGCCTCCCGGTTTGAGCACTTGTAAGGACTGTTCCAGAAAATCCTGGAGTGCACCTACTTCATCGTTGACCTCCATGCGCAGGGCTTGGAAAACCTGGGCGAGGTAACGATTGCGTTGTCCGCGCACCAATGGGTCAAGCACTGCCAGCAAATCGCTGATGCTGCGCATGGGGCGTACCTGCCGTTCGCGTACGATGGCCTGGGCCAAGGTGCGGGAATTGCGCACTTCACCGAGGGTGCCAAACATGTTTTGCAGTTCGGCTTCGGTATAAGTGGCCAATACATCGGCGGCGCTGCGCTCCCCTTGCTGGTTCATGCGCATGTCCAATTGCGTGTCAAAACGAAATGAAAAACCGCGTTCGGCTTCATTCAATTGATGGGAGGAAACCCCCAAATCTGCCAAAATTCCGTCCACTTCAACCGCATCGTGCAAGCGCAAAAAACGGCGCAAAAAGCGGAAGTTGTGGGGCACAAACGTAAACCTGGGATCATCCAGGGCGTTGCGTTGCGCGTCTTCATCCTGGTCAAACCCGATCAGGCGAGCATTCTCGTCCAGGGCTTGTAAGATCAGGCGGGCGTGTCCTCCTCCGCCAAAAGTGGCATCAACGTAAGTGCCTCCTGCCTGGATGTTTAAGGCTTCTATTGCTTCGCTGGCCAGGACAGGGTTGTGGTACTCCATCAGTTTATACTTTTGGACTCATAACGCGTTGTGCCAATCCCGAAAAATCAGCGGGTTCGTCGTCCAACATGTCATCGTAACGGTCTTTCGACCACACTTCTACCCGATCGTTGTAGGCCATCAGAATCACGTCTTTTTCAATGCCCGCGTATTCAAGGAGGCGCTTGTTGAGCAGAATGCGATCGGAACTGTCCATCGTCAACTCTTGAGCACCCCGGTAGAAATAGCGTTGAAAAGCACGGCTTTCCTGATCGTAGTAATTCAGTTGGTCAATTTCTTCGGTGATTTTTTCCCATACTTCACGGGGATACAACATGAGACATTTCTCAAAACCCCGGTTCATGACAAAGGTGTAGGCTTCGCGCTCACCGAGTTGACTGATCAACCCGCTAGGCAGACGCATTCGACCCTTTTCGTCGATTTTGCATTCGAATTCGCCCAATAGCTTACGCATGGATACACCTTTAGCATGTTTGTGTGTCCAAAATTAAGGACTTTTTCCACAAATTGCCACTTTCTCCCACTTTTTTAATCAATTTTTCCAACTTTTTTCCCACTTACCTGTTCTTTGCTGCGAAATATCACTGTTATGATTTCATGTCTAATTTTTTTGATAACATTAAATTTGGATTTGTGGGTTCGAAGTTCGGGGGTTTAGGGGACACTGATGGCCTGGGCGTGGGAGAAAGTGGGCGCGACTTGGGTTTTTGGATCCAAGCTGAGCCGGGTTTGATGTACAGATGAAGTGATTATTTATTTTCAATACAAAAATAAACAATAATTTTATTTAAAAAACTTTTTTGTGTATTTCTTAATGAATTTCTTTTCCGTCCCTAACGATAGCTTATCCTCCAAGCGGCATCCATAACTACCGCACCAACTGCACCTCGCCGAACTTCGTTTGTTCGCGTCCGTTTTTCAACACTACATTGACGACATAAACGTACAAGCCTTCCGGGGCGGGTTTGCCCCGTGAAGTACCATCCCATCGCGTGTCCGCTTCTTCCGACGACAAATCGCGGGCACTAAACACCTGTTCGCCCCAACGGTCAAACACCCGGAGGGAGATGATCGTCAATTCGGAGGAATTGGCAAAGACCCCAAACGTGTCGTTGACCCCATCATCATTGGGTGAAAAAGCGGTGGGCATAAAGATTTTAAGGTTGTCCAAATCGAGGTAGACGGTGCTGTCGCAGCCCAGGGTAGATTGCAGGTGGAGGGCATATTTGCCCGGCGAGCGGATTTGGCGGGTACCTACGGTTACAAAATCACCCTCCAGGACGCGGGTTTGCAACGAGTCGATCAAATCGTCTTCAATCTCCAGGGTAAGCGTTACCACACTGTCGCAATTGTTGACCGAAGTGAAGGTTTCCTGATACGTCCCGGCTCGACTGAGTTTGCGCGACTTGAACGCATAACTCGTTCCCGGACAAATCTTTTGGGTCAATGCACTCGTCTCCACGGGGCGTTGGTGATGATACATGGACGTGATGCGGCAATCGCTGGCCGATTCGATGCGAACCTGGTAGATGCCCTCCCCGGTTTTGACCTGCAACTCGGGCTGGGTTTCACCCACCAGGGCGATGCCTTCTTTGTACCACTGGTAGGTATAGCCATTGATGGTAGGCACCCCGAGCACGAGTTTTTCCGAACAGGGGTGGTTGCGGGGGGTAATGACGTATTCAAAATTGATGCGTTCGTCCAGTATCAGGTTGTCGAAATAATAATAGGTATCCGTCGTCCAGCTGATCTCCACACAATCGGGCC
>ENA-UOWO01003774-UOWO01003774.1-activated-sludge-metagenome-genome-assembly--contig:-NODE-3774-length-17254-cov-5.002558_pt1 | contig 17254 bp, 16 predicted proteins | sample MGYA00238148_ERZ761564 | MGnify/ENA primary metagenome ERZ761564 (study PRJEB28885, sample SAMN05720194) | activated sludge metagenome | isolation source: Anaerobic digester | place: USA...
TCAAAGCGACATATTCTTTCTACTTGATCATCAAGTAGGTCAATTTTAATGCCATTTCTATTTTCGTTTGCTAAAACTAGGTCAATGCTATTACCTCGTACCCGAAAAGTACCTCTTTGAAAATCAATATCATTGCGTTCATAAGTCATATTTACCAATTGGTTAATTATATCATTTCTTCTAATTTTATCACCAACTTGAATGGTTAGCATATTTTTAATATACTCTTCCTTTTCCCCAATACCATAGATACAAGAAACGGAAGCGACAACAATAACATCTCGGTTGTTAATTAATGAACTAGTTGCAGCATGTCTTAATTCATCTATTTCTTCATTAATTGCCGAGTCTTTTTCAATATACATATCTTTACTAGGAACATAAGCTTCGGGTTGATAATAATCATAATAAGAGACAAAATATTCAACCTTGTTTTCGGGAAATAATTCTTTTAATTCAGCATATAATTGTCCAGCAAGAGTTTTATTATGAGCTAAAATCAGAGTTGGTTTCTGTACTTTAGCAATAACATTAGCAATTGTAAAAGTTTTTCCGGTTCCTGTTGCTCCTAAAAGAACTTGATTTCTTATACCAGATTCAATTCCCTTAACTAACTTTTCAATTGCCTGTGGTTGATCGCCAGCCGGTTCATATTTACTTATTAATTTAAACATTACAGCCTCCACTTAATCTAAAATTTAATATTATTATATTCTTGATATCATTAAACTTGATGAAGAATAACGTCTTAAGCCCCGTTGAAAAATTTTATAAGCTAACCAACAGAATAAAACCGCACTAATAAGCGAGAATATAATTAACAGTGTTTTACCTTGAGTAATTATTCTAACCGGCATATAAATCATTATTCCTACGGGAATTATCGAATATAATATTACTTTGATAAAATTACTAAATATTCCTTCAGGATGATTACTAAAATAAATAATCATATCATTAGCTGTACTAGCAACTCGGTCACTTCTACTTAACCAGAAAGCTAAACTGCCGTAAATTATACTAATGGAAACATCAATTGTTGCTCCAACAATTGACAATAAAGAGAAAATTAATAAATTAGAAAAAGAGAAGCCAAAGAGAAAAAGCATAATATAACCAAAAATTATATCACCGATAGCAGAAACCGATACTGAACTGGTAATATAACTAATTAATACATTCTTAGGTTGCACTAAATAAGCATCTAGTTTACCAGTATTAATGGTGTTTGATAAATTGTAGGCACTTTTGAAAAATAAGCGCGAAATACCATAAATATTAGCGGTAAGGCCCCACATAATTAGGACTTCTCTCATGCCATAGCCACCCACTTCATCAACTAACGAAAACAATACTAGCCATTGAATTATAAGTGTTGCATCGTTTAGTATCATAAAAATAATATTCGAAAGAAAAGTAGTTTTATTTATCATCTCACGCATTAAAGAATACTTAAAAGAATAAAAGCTTACTTTAATTTGATTTTTAACCACCGTTAACATTTAGTTTCCTTACCCCTCTCTCGTACATATATTGGCATCCTAAATAGGCAATCACTAAGTATAATGTTTGAACACTAATAATTTTAAATAAATTAACATAAGAAAAGTCAACAAATAACTTTGCTGGGCCATAAATAGTTACATATACTGGGCTATATTGCAAAAAGCCTTGCAGATATTTAGGAAAGAATTCAATGGGAAAGAATACCCCAAAGACAAGTAATAATTTACTGTATAACCAGTAGAAAGGGCTTGAATCTTCAATCCAAAAAGAAATTAAACCAACTACTGTTATTAACATTGTATTAATAATCACCGAAAAAATAATGACAATTAAAATAAAAGGAATATAAGCTAAAGATAGCGTTGGTATGCCACCCAATAGTATCAACCCCATGATTAACCCAGCAGTGCCATAAAGAAGACCACTAACAAGGATTTCTCCTAAATGATTGGCTAGAACATAACCAATATAACTATATGGTTTATTCATATTATAAGCAATATTTCCTGATCTAACATCATTAGATATATTTTGGCATAATATGCGACCACTTGTTGCAAACCACAACATCTCCGTAATGATCACATACCAAACCATCTGCTGAACTGAGTAATGATAAATTAATTTACTAGGGTCACTGTATATATATTGCCAAACATTTAAATAAATGAATATTAATATAAAATAGTTAATAAAACTAATCATTATATTAAAAATATATTGCAAATTACTCATAATATTGGCTTTAAAAATATAATAATACTTTCTCATTATGATCCTTCTTTTTGATAGATCTCTCTAATTATTTCTTCAAGTGGTACATTACTAATATTGATATCTATCATCTTGTCGGGATCAAGTAGTTTTATTGCATCAGCAATGCTTCTTTCATTAGTATCCACTTCTAATTTTAAGTTGTAACCTTTATCTTTAATAACCGTAATTCCCGGTTCATCATTTATATCAATTTTTTCTTTCATCTTAGCTTCAACTAATTTCCGATTCAAATAATGATATTTTAAATTTTCCATCGTGTCATCAAGAACAATTTGCCCACCATCAATGATGATTACTCTTTTACATAATTTTTCAATATCACCAACATCGTGACTAGTTAAGAAGATTGTTGTATTAAATTCTTTATTCATTTTTTTAATTAACACTCTAATATTCTCTTTAACAACTGGATCAAGACCAATTGTTGGCTCATCTAAAAATAATACTTTAGGTTTATGAATTAACGAAGCAACAATCTCGCATCTGATTCTTTGCCCCAAACTAAGATTACGAACCGGGGTATTAATGAATTCATTTAAACCAAATACTTCTGATAGTTCATTAATTCTTGATTCAGCTTCTTTTTCCGGAAGATCATATATTGCGCCAAAAAACATAAAGTTATCATAGGGTGTTAGATGCATCCATAATTGCTCTTTTTGACCAAAAACAGTACCAATTTGATAAGCTAACTTCTGGCGCTCGGTTTTAGGATTAAACCCCAAAACACTAACTTGTCCCTGATTAGGAAAAAGAATACCAGTAAGCATTTTAATAGTTGTACTTTTACCTGCTCCATTAGGACCAATAAAAGCAATTATTTCGCCCTCTTCAACTTCAAAACTAATGTTTTGGACCGCCTTAATGACTTTAACTTGAGGTTTAATTATTGCTTTTAGACTGCCTTTTAAGCCCTTACCTTTTATTTTTACTTTAAATTCTTTACTTAAATTTTTAACTTTTATTGCTTTGGCCATTGTGCTTCCTCCGTTACTCTTGTAGTATAGCATAAAAAAAGAAATAGTTAATACTATTTCTCAACGTTTGCTTCTCTCGTTTTTACTAGCTTTAATACTGCATTCTGATCTTTATTATTAACGATATTGCTAATCTCAATAAGTCTTAATAGTGAAATCTTATTTTTAAGCAATTCTTCGTTAGTACAGTAAGGCAATATTGGTTCTACTTGCCAAACAACTAAATCACCATTATTACTATATTCAGAATTATAAACATCGTATAATGTTCCCGTGAATATTTCTTCATATACTTTTTCATTATTATTTGTTTCATCATCTAACCTTAAAATCATCCGGTGATCATCAGTTTTTGTTGCCGTTAAATAATTTTTGCTTTGTAAATAGGCAACACTAACATTAGCAACTACCCCGATATATAAATCAGTTAACTGAAATTTCTTTCGACCACCAAACATAACCCACTTCTCTTCCTTAACGGCACAATATATTATATTAATTAATACTTTTTGTCAAATAAAAACCCAAACGTTAAGTTTGGGTAATATTTATAAACCAATTAATTCGAAATTTACGATATCCTCATTAATCTGTTCGATAAAATTTGGCAGATCACTTGTTTCGAAACTTTTTTTTATTCCCTCTAAATCGTTTTGAAAAAGTTGCGGGCGAAACATAATTACTTGTTTAATATTTCGGATTCCTTTTTGTACTAGATAATCAATAATGTTCTTAATTTTCTCTGGGTTAAGATAAAAATCATTTACATAACAAGAATCTAAATTTGTAGCAATTAGATTAATATCTTGATCGGTTAAATTATAATATTTTAAGTATTCCATTTTGGCTCCTTTATTGGTCCTAACTGATATGATGCCGCTGCGGCTAATTTGTTTAATGTTGCATAATCAATATACATGTTATATGCCAAAGCAAAAACAGCAATATCATTTTGCAGACCAAACTTCTTTTTAAGGGCACAATATACTCGTAATGCTTTATTACGGGATACAATTTCGCCTTCAATTAGATAGACATAATCATTATTAGGTAAGCGATATTGTTCTTCCCAATTTTTAATTAGCGGATCATTTAATATCTCGGAATCAAAACTTAACGGCTCATTACGTAAAATATAGTCGGTATATAATTCGGCATTAGGAATATAATTTGGTGCTAACTCAATAAAGTTATCGGCTTTAAAGCGTTCAAATTTATCGGGGTTTCTAAGGTCATAGCCTAGTAATTCCATGGTTAAATAGTTTGCTAAATTAGGTCCGCTATGGTTTTCTTTACCAGAAGATATCTTAGTATAATACTCAGCCACTGGTAATTCTCTTTTTAACTTATAAAGGAGGGCCATCATTTCCTCTTCTTTACGAGAGTTTAATGCCGAAAGCCCATTTGTTAAATAATTGGAACAAGGATGGTCAGGATATATGTTACCAAATAAACCTAGTTCAATAAAACGATCAATACTATCAATCATTTTTGAACAGGCAAAGACTGATAGGGGAAATTTTTTACGATTATTATTTGATATTAAATGATAATGATCTAATATCCGGTAGTTATTTTTTAAATTATAATAAGGGGTTTTTAATACTGAACGGGTATTTTCCTGATTCATTGTCTTTATTTGAACTGGATAACCTTTTTCTTGAAGGAAACGCTCATTATCACACATTTCTTCATAAGAAGTTTCATGAGCAGCAGCATATAAAGTTGCTTTTTTTGAATCGGTTCCTCGGCCCCGATGAGGAAGACCCACTCTAGCTTGCCGCTTACCTTCATTTGACCAAACAGCAGCATCTTCATAAAAAGCCCTTAGCGGATTTCCATCAAGCGTTATCTTATTGTATATTTTTTCAACTAAGCGAGGATTAGAATAGGTAACAATGGCAATTAAAACTCCTAATGGAAATTTAGCTAAAATATTTTGCTTATTATTTGCTTCATCTTCAAGAATAAAGTAATCAAGAATGCCTTTTATATTCACAATATCAGCATTATGCGTGATTTCATCTTCATACTTACTAATAACTCGCATCATATCTTCGCCAAATCCGTAATCACGGAAAATATGTTTAACTGTATCGATGTCAATTTGCGTTGTTATTCTTCCTTTTGCTGATACAATTTGATCATTATAATTACGGAAGGCAATTAGGATATCCATTCGCTCTTGGTTAGTTAATTCCGGGTTACTAATGTAATCAAATATTATTTGAAAATCAGCTTCATTCAATATTTTGTTGCTTTTATTTATTATTTTCGCTTGAATTTCTTCTAAAGATTCAATTTCGGCAATAATGCTATCTCTTTTATTAATGATTGTTGTTACTTTTTGGTTGAATTGATTTTTTTCTTCTATTAATGCTTGATTTACTCCTGATAATTGGTAAATAAAGTTATTGAAGAACTGATTTTGATTAGCTGTTAATTCAAAATCAAAACCTCTTTCATTAATTCCTTTTAATAAGGTAATAATTGCTTTTATTTGTCTTAAATATTCTTCTTTCGTAAATCCTAAATCAGTTCGATAAGCAAATAGTAAATCTACTATTTCGCTAATCGGCACTTGAATTATGTTATCAGGATCAGCTTTAATTTTAGCAATACTATTCTCAATTAATTCCTGATTTGCTACTAATTTACTTGATTCCTGTTGATTTTCGACTTCAAAACTCTTATCAAGTTCTTCATAGAGCCATTCTAATCTTTTTTTAATTATCTCTATTAGTTCCATAATCACTCCTGCCAATCAATCAATAAGTCATAAGCCCGCAAATATATTGAAAAATCTTTTACCCGTTGTCTAAAAGCAAATAATAGTTGCTGCATGCTTATTCCTATCCTATAGGCTAGTTCACTAACATCAACTTCTTTTTCTTTTATCAAATTAATACAATCGCCTACTATCTGTTGATGCAATTGATCAAGTTTTTTACTCATCATAGACTTAACCCCTCTTTTCCGATTCCCAAAAATGATGCAACATAATTATTGGCTTCTTGATTTGCTGCTAACAACTCACTTGTTTTAGTAACTGCTAGTTCTCTAAGTTTATTAATTACTTCGGCATTATTACGGAAATAGGTTTGCGAATTATTATAAATATCTTCAACGGCCCCTACACAAAGAACTAAAGCTAAGTTATCACTTAATCTAACATAAGCACAAGCCATTACTTTATCACGATTAACAAAGATACTTAGATTAATATCGCCTTTAGTCATTACTCGACTATGTGCAATACCGCGAGCATAGTCATATTGACCATTATTTAGTTTCTTGATTAAAGCAGCAGCTCGATTTTTATTTAATTCGCTATTTTCGGGAATATCAATATACGGGTTGTTCTCTTTGTCTAACAAAAATATTATATTCGTCAACGGACTATTTGTTTCCTCTTGCCTATTTACCTCATTCTTAGCTGAAGTGGTTAGGGCAAAATCATAATAGCTTTTAAACTCATCAAGAAGACAATCTAAATATTCAGCCATATCCGGTTGAACTAAATGCTCTTCGTTAATGTCTTGCATTAACTCACTTAAATCGGCCTTAGTTCGCAATAAAATTAATAAACTAAGCGCTAATGCCGCCTCAATATTACGCAAATCATTGATATCAATTGTTTCGTCAGTTGGGTTTGTTTTTTCCTCTCTCATGCAGTCAATAAAGATTTGAGCATAACGATAACTGTCTATTTTCTTGCCTTGATGGATTTCTCGGTGCTTATCAAGTAAGGCTTGGACTAACCCAAGTAGTTCCTTATAATCGGCTATTTGAATTGAAATATCAACTTTTTCATCCGCTTTAACTTGAGTTTGTTTTCTATGAACTGGATCTTTCTTCTTCGGCTCTTTAGCAATAGTAAATTGACTACTCTTATATGCTTCTTGACAAAGAATAGCAATCTGAAACTCAGCAGGTAAGTTACTGTTTAATAATAAATCAATAAGCAAATCAAAATTATAATTATCACCACTAATTATTGCTTCACATTCTTTTATTTTAGTTAAATAAATTGTTTGTTGATTTTGTAAGATGTTCTTATTAGTAACACAGTTTAAGACAACGTTATTATTTTTTATTTTATCAATAACAGCTTGGTACTGGGGTAAATCTTGAGCTTGTTCCTCAATAAAGAAACTTAATTTTGCTAAGTCGTTTTCTAAAGTTCGATCAAAATTTATTATCTCAGCTTTATGGGTTAATAGTTCTTCAATGCCATTACCTTTTTCAATTACATCAGCTATAATATTTAATATTTTAAGTTGCTCCTCAATATCCTGTAATTTAGTTTTTAAATCAGCAACATAACGGGCAATATAGTTATTGAATTCATTCCGCGCTTGTTCACCAGCTGCTAAGGTATATTTTTTAGATTCACTAGCACTCATTTAATTACCTCACTTTATTCTTATTAAGCATAACACAATTTAGGCAAAAAAAAAATAAGAAACTTATTTTTTCGAACTAATTATTTCCCGATCACTAACAACAACATGGGCATAATTTAAACCGATTGTTGTTTTTTCTTCACGGAAATCTCGATTGGTAATCTCGCTTACTAAATTAGTAATTTGTCTTTGTTTAGTTTGATAGTCAGCATCAGTTTCCTTACCAAAAATACCAGCAGCAACATTATATCCTTGATTATGCAATCTTGCCCAGCTATTTAATCCTGAAAATGTGTATGGGTTATGTGTAATAAAACGTTCAACCTCGCCTAAATAAACAATTTTTGAACGAGCATAATTTGGTTGGTTACCTATAGTTGCCTCATCTTCATATAAGGCAATAGGACCTTTCTCTGTAACTACAAAATGACCCGATTGCACATTACTTTGTTCCTTTGAAAAAGAACTAGCATAAGGGGTTAGGATTTGAGCAGCGGAATCTTCAGCAATTACTGAGTCAAATGCCCCCTTACCAATTTCGGTAATTCCCGGAGTATTAATTTCTATTTCCAAATCCTTTAATAATTCGCAATATAACTGAGCGGCTTTCTTTTGATCATTTAACCATTTAGAAAATGTCTGCAAAAAATATTTTGAGTTATAGTCAACTTTTTTAACGTTAGTTGCACTTTGAAATTGTCTTAAAATTCTTTCCCAATACCAATCTACCATAGTTATCACCCTTTTATGGGTTTATACTATAAATAGAATATAGCTTTTTGTCAATTGTTTTATTAATGGCGACGATCATTAGCAATTAATATTAAACGAACAATGTTTAAAGCACTAGCTAAAACACCAGCAACATAGGTTAAGGCTGCAGCAAATAACATTTTGGTCGCCCCATCAACCTCTTCAGCTTTAACTAAGCTTAAATCCTGTAATTGTTTTTTAGCAATCTTACTAGCATTGAACTCTACTGGTAAAGTAATTAACTGAAAAATTAACCCCATTGCCACTAAAGCAATTGCGACATACATTAAATCAACGGCTTCAATAGCTAAAGCAATAAAGAAGAGAATATAGGAAAATGAGGTTGCTGCTTTTACTACCGGAAAGATAAAAGATCTAATGCGCATAAAGAAATAGCCGTTTTTATCTTGAATAGCATGACCACATTCATGAGCGGCAACAGCAAGAGCAGCAATGGTATTACCGTCAAACACATCTTTTGATAAGCGCACAACTTGTCTTGTTGAATCATAATGATCTGATAAATTACCTGTCGTTTGAACAATGTGGATATTATTTAAACCGTTTTTATCTAAAATTGCTCTCGCAACTTCAAACCCACTTATCTTCGCTCCGTTAGTCATACTACGATAGCGCCGATAATTTGCTGATAATAAAATTTGAGCTATCGCCGGAATGATTAGAATTGCAATAATAATGATAATATTTGTACTCATCTTAGCCCTCCAACTTTATAGGTTGTTCCTTCTCTGGTATCTTCTAGTTCAATATTCTGGTCAAGTAATTCCTGCCTAATTCGATCAGCTTCCCCAAAATTTTTATTTTTTTTAGCTTCATTTCGTTTGCTAATCATCTCATCTATATATTCCAAGGAAATTGTTAATTCAGCCTTTTTTATTACTTTTAAATCTAAGCTTAGAACTTCGTCCCATTTTGTTATTAGGCGGTTTTTAGTCGTAGCGTTAACATTATCATCTTTTAATAAAGTATGAACTAAAGTTACGGCATTTGCCGTATTTAAATCGTTTTCCAAAGCCGCTTTAAATAATTCATCATAAGCGCTAAATTGTTCTTCATTAAATTGGCCTTCGTCTTTTAACTCACTAGTTTTTTTATGTAATTTTAAATAAGCGCTCTGTGCACTATCTAAAGATGCAAAAGAAAAATTAACTTGACGATGATAGTGAGTATTTAAAACAAAATAACGATAACTTAAAGGATCATATCCTTTTTCTTGCAGATTTTTTATTCTTAAACTATCACCCTTTGACTTACTCATTTTTGCATTATCAATATTTAAAAACGACAAATGAACCCAGTAATTACACCATTTATGGCCCAGATATGCCTCGCTTTGAGCAATCTCATTTGAGTGATGAGGAAAAACGGCATCTTCAGCACCAAAGTGCAAATCTAAGTATTCTCCTAAATAAGTTATAGCAATAGCCGAACATTCGATGTGCCAACCCGGGTAGCCCCCACCCCAAGGCGAATCCCATTTCAACTCCTGGTTATCAAACTTAGAATTAGTAAACCATAAACCAAAGTCAAAAGGATTTCGTTTACTTTTATCTTCCTCAATCGAATCACGAACAGCAACCATTAATTCTTCAGCTTTTCTTCCTGAGAGTTCATAATAATTAGTAAATTTTGCTGTGTCAAAATATATGTTTCCTTCTGCTTGATAGGCAAAATCTTTGGCTAATAAATCCTCAATTATTTTGATATAAGTCGTAATCATTTTAGTTGCGGGAACGATCGTCTCGGTTTTTTTAATATTTACTAGTTCACAATCTTCAAAGAAAGCTTCTGTATAGTAATCAGCGATTTCTTGTGATGTTTTGTGTTCGCGCTCAGCCGCTACTAGCATCTTATCTTCACCCGTGTCGCCATCGCTTTCTAGGTGACCAACATCAGTTATGTTCATTACTCTTTTAACTTTATAACCAAGATAGTTAAATGTTTTTTCAAAAACATCTTCCATAATATAAGTTCTTATATTACCCAAATGAGCATAGTGATAAACTGTGGGGCCACAGGTATACATTTTTATCTCCCCTGGTGTATGAGGAATAAATTCTTCAATTTTATTAGTCAAAGTATTATAAATTTTCATAATTATCATATGCCCTTCCAATTAATATCTTACCATATTTATTACTATTAGAAAATGTTATTTTAGGAAAAACAAAAAAGAAGCAATTGCTTCTTAAAGAGAAATGTTAGCATATACTAATAGTAATATTAGTAACATACATAATAAATATTTCCAAATGAATTTCCAATATGATTTATAAGATATCCCCAAATAACTTAAACCGAAAAATAGTAAGATACCACTTGGGGCAATAAATTGGGTTAATCCATAAGTTGTATTTAAGATAAGCATTATTGCTGTTGTATTAGTTGCATAGCGGGTAACTAACATTGAGCCTAATAAATGAGCAGTAAATCCATGATCAACATTCATTACAGCGGCAATAACACCAATAAGAGCTAATAAGAACGGATTAAACTTATCAGAAATATTTAATATTGCATTAGCAATAGTAGGAACATTAAATGCTTGGTATGATACTGAGAAGACAACATAAGCTAGAAAGAAGAACATCACAGGGCGGAATATTTTTCTTACCCCTTTTAAGAAGGCAGCGAAGCATTCATCAAATTTAACACGATAAATAAATGAAACGAACCAACCACCAACAAGTAAGATAATTGCCATTGAGTAGATGTCTAATTCGCCCAAAGGCTTACTATAAGAATTCATCCCCAATATATAAGCAAGAATATTGTACTTACCTAATTTAAAATCTAATAACCAAGTATTAAAGTTCTTAAAGATTTCAATTTCAAAATTAGTATTCCAATTAATGTAACCAATAATTGCATATAAGCCAACAATCGTTAGGACAATTAATAATGGCCATAATTTAGTTTGTTCTTTTTTAGTTAATTCACTTACCGCATATAAATCATCTTCTTCAGCGTTTTTATCGCTCTTAGTTGCATTCATCCGCATAAATGTGAATAGCATTAGAACAGCATAAGCAACACCAAAGATTAAAGCCTTTGTCCAAATTGCAGTTTGAAGTTCAGTACCAATATAGTAATTTACATTGTCAAAAGCAAAATGACTATAAGTTGCTCCTAATAAACCGACAAAGACGGAACCAAAAGTTGCACTAAAAGCAATTATTTTATCATGTTTGGCTTTTAATATAACACTAATAATAAAAGGCACAAATACTAATGCTGGTAAAATATCATTACTAAATGATACATACACGGCAACAAATAAGCTCATCGCCGCAATAATAATTTTACTAGATATTTTATCGCCTCTTAGACACTTAGCAAAATTAGTAACTAACTTACGGTAGGCAGGAATAATTGTTAATATTCCATAAAATCCGCCAACTACTAATAAGAATATTATTTGAAATGAATAATTATATAGGATTGAGAAAGCATAATTAAAGAACGATTCAAAACCAACTCTTACTAAGCCGCTACTAACTAGCTCCTTCCCCACAAAACTACCGCTAGGTATTAACCAAGAAGAAATAACCATTAATGCTATTACTATCCCGATTAGTTTAAATAATCCGTTTTTCTTAAAAATATTTTTCATTTTAACCTCCATAATAAAAATTATATCACGATTTTAAAAAAGTAAATAATTATATTTAATCTTTTGGGCGCATTAAGGGGAAAAGAACGCTATCTTTAATATTTTCCGTATTAGTTAATAATTGAACTAAACGATCAATACCCATGCCCCAACCACTTATTGGGGGCATCCCGTATTCCATCGCCTCAATATAATCTTCATCCATTGGCATAGCTTCACTATCACCATTATTTCTTAGTTCTGCCTGCTGTTGAAGTCTTCTCTGTTGTTCAATAGGATCAACTAATTCCGAATACCCATTGATAATTTCGGCACCATTAATTAATAATTGGAAACGATCTGTAATTTGTGGTTGATCATCATTTGCCCGAGCAAGAGGTGATAAATCGATAGGATGTTCAATTAAATAAACTGGGTCGATTATCTTGGGCCTTGCTACTTTTTTATAAAGCTGATCAACAAGATTACCAAATCCCATATCGGTTAGGGGTATGTCTGAATCTAAATTAATTTCTTTTTCGACAATTATTTTTAATAGTTTTTCTTTATTATTATATTCATTAATATCAATTGCGGCGTATTGCAAAATTAATTCTCGAAATGATACCGCCGGCCAATCACCGGCGAGGTCAACTTCTTTATCACCAATCATTACTTTCAATTTACCAAATAATTTTGTAATTATTGTTTGCAACATATCTTGCAAGAACTTCATATTATCGCGGAAATTATAATATGCTGCATAACCTTCAACCATTGTAAAATCTTGCAGATGGCTAGCATCCATGCCTTCATTACGAAAACAACGGGCAATTTCATAAACCTTAGTAAAGCCCCCTACTACAGCTCTTTTAAGATAAGTCTCTGGGGCAATTCGTAAATATAAGTCGATATCTAACGCATTATGATGAGTAATAAATGGCCTTGCCAGTGCTCCGCTGGCCGTGTTATTTAAAATTGGAGTTTCTATCTCAATATAATTTAAATTATTTAAATAATTACGTAATTCTTTGATTAAATTAAAGCGCATTAAAAAACGAGTTCTAGATTCTTCATTTGTTATTAAGTCAACATAACGTTTACGATATATTAATTCAATATCATTAAGGCCGTGATATTTTTCTGGTAGGGGGCGTAACGCCTTACCAAGGAAAGTAAAGGCCTCAGCACGAAGGGTTTTTTCACCAGTATGAGTCGTAAACATCTCGCCTTCTACCCCAATAAAATCACCAATATCAAACGTATTCTTAAAGAATTCATATTGTTCTTCACCAATTAGATCAACTTTTAAAGAGACTTGAATCCGACCTTCAATATCTTGAATGGTAAGAAACGATAACTTACCCATTACTCTCATTAATACTATTCTTCCAGCAAGTCTAACGGCTTTAGTGCCGTCGGGTAGCTCTCTTGCTGTTTTCAGTTCATAATTAGTTTCATAACGTTCTGGATAAGGGTTAGTCATTTCTTTAATACTATTTAATTTATCTCTTCTTACTTGTTCTTGATCAGTAAATTCTTGCATTTTAAATTCTCCTTTTTTTTAGTATAAACATAAAGTAATGAATAATCAATTATTTTTCCGAGCCATATTTCTTAACTAAATACTTAATTATTACAATTATCGCGATTATTATATAAACAATATTCCAGGCTATAAAGTAGTAATTAAGCATTTTTTGTGAATAGTTATTTAAAGCGGTTAAAAAATCGACAAAGTAATCTCTAATTAATATTACTGGTAATTTAATAATTATTATTAATAAAATTAATAGTATTAAATCAATTACTAATTTTTTGATTTTAGTTCGTTCCTTGCTCTTAATAATATTAATGATATTTTGTTTTGCTTGCTTGATCATTTTATCCCTCTTTCATTTCAATCTCAGCAAAAATATTTTTACCGGCTAAATTCAAAGCTGATACGATTGTCCCTCGCTCGTCTTTAGTTATAGTTGAGTAATATCTGCTAACAGTAACCGGCTCTTTCATTTCGTTAATATTTAGCATATTAACGAATAACACCATTTCACTATTTTGCTTTGAGTTATAATTAATTTTTCTATCTTGCTTATTAACTTCAGGAATAATAAGCCTTTGCGGGGTATAATACACCGGGCAACTATTTAGATTAGCAATAATAATTTTATTGTTATTAGCTTTTAGGCCGCTAACTAGCTCACTCACATTATTATTTATTATCACGAGTCCTTCACTAGCTAGATCTTCATATTTTGTTGTTTCAAAATATCCTCTAGTTAAACCCGGTATTTTTTGATTAATAGTTTCGATTACTTTTAATTTGCTAATTAAAGACCGAACTAAAGACTCAAATGAGGAATAATCAAGATCCTTAAACACCGTGTTTCTTAATAAAACATTATTATAATCATCAAGAATTACTTTCATGTTATCAAAGCAATCGGCTTTTATTAATGAAAAGTCAGTAATTAGTTTTAAATTATCTAATATTTTATCAAGCGGTAAAATGCTGTAATCTTTGATACTAATCAAGGGTTTTATTAGTTGCCAATATTTTGAATTTAAAAGGATTAAAACGTTTTTTTGATCAACCGTTAATTTTTCATATTGCTTATTTAATTCTTTTAACATCTCATCGTAATTTAGCTCTGGTAAATTATTTATTACCGCAACGGCTTCTTTTGAACTAAATTTATTAGCCAGGGTTAAATAATCGCTGGATAAACTACTTTCTGCTGAAATTAGGTATGACGCATAATTTAAATAAGATACCACTTTTAAAGCATCATATTTATCAAGTAATCTTTTTTTTGCTAATGTTGCTGCTGCGAAATCAAATTCTTTTTTTTGCTTTTGGCTACGGCGATCAATTTTTTTATATTTATGCTTAAGATTATAAATATAAGAAAAAACGTTTTTCCGTTTATTAATAATTTCTTCAGTTAAAGTAATTTTTTGCTGTAAACTATCTAATTCTTGTTCTAAATCAAAAACAATAGGCAATAAATTTTCCTGCTTTTCATTTTGTTCAACACTTCTTAAAAGATAAATAATATCTTTGATCAATTCATTAGCTTCCGCTTCAGCGGGAGGATTTGCTTTAAATTGTTGATATTTATCTTTTGCAGCATTCTCTAAATCAATACTTATTCCTGAACTAAATGGGCCTTCGTTAGTTGTTTCGTAATTGCGGCCTTCTTCGTTATTATTGTATTTATCAATAAGGGACTGAAGGTATATATATTTTGCTTTAATTGTTGCCGTTAAATTATTTGTTTTAACAAAAAACTGTTCTAAGCTATTTTTCTTTTCGTCATACAAACTTAATAAATCTGCTGCTGTCTTAAGAAAACCACTAGTTGCTACTGCTTTTTGCTCAAGGGCAATTTGCTCATTATATTTTTCTAAGTTAAACATCTCATCATCGGCCATAATTCGATTATTTCGTAAGTATATTACCTGGGGGTTTTTATCTTCATAGTTTGCTAGGGTCATTGTTACATTGTTAGTCTTGCCATTTGCCTCGTACCAGGCAAATTTTTTAATAAAGTTTTCTAGTTGATCTTCTTTATCAAAAAGAGCAATTCTTTCTAACAAACCATATTTAGGGTCAATAAAAGAATAACAAAGGCCAAGTTCATTTTCACTTTGATAAACGTAGGGGTGAACTGAAGTAGAAGTGTAATTATATTTATTGAGAATTTTTATTATCGTTTCATAATTTAGCATATCTTTACCCTTTCCCCTTATTATCTAATTAATTATAACATTGAATAGGTTAACAAGCAAAAAATATTTCCCTTTTTTTTACTAGGGTTTTATTATATAATGAACTTAGAAGTGAGGTTATACTATGCGTTTAGAGATTAAATCATATTCATCATCGTCATCATTATTAAATTCAATTTTTTTTCTCTTATTAGGAGCAGTATTTTTTACAAATCCCGAAGCAGTTGAGTCATTTATTTCATATTTTTTAGGAGGTATTTTAGTCTTTATTGGCTTAGTAAAAATATTTATTTACTGGCGTCGTTTAAAAAGCGCCTTCCCTAAATCGGTTACCTATTTATATTTTGCATTATTATTAATTGCAGTAGCTATTACTTTTATTTTCTTTGCCGAGATTATTACTAATATTATCAAATACTTTATTGGTGCATGGATTGTATATCTTGGTATCAATCGTTTAATTTTAGTAATTAGAGAACGAAAAGGCATTCCTTTATTTGTTTTATCAATATTGCTAATTCTCCTTGGCTTAGGCGTTATGTTAATTCCTAATATCTTTATTAAAACAATCGGTTTAATGATAATGATCTACTCAGGAATCGATATTATCGGCTATATTTTTTATAATACTAGTTCCCGAAGAGAACCTCATAAACCGCAAGAAGGAACAACAACATTAATAATTCCCGAAAAGCCAGCTAGAGTTAAAAAAGAAAAGAAAAGCAAGAAAAAAGTATTAATTAAATAATACTTTTTTTTATAAATCTTTATATGATATTTTGCCAACCAAGGTCATAGGTAGGCAATCAACATATACAATTTCACTAGGGATAGCATAATCAGCTAAATTTAATTTGAGATGTTTTTGAATACTTTTTTTAGCTAACTTAACTTTTACTTGATTATCTTTAAGGACAATATATGCCTTACCCACTTGGCCTTTATAAGGATGGGGAACCCCGACTACAGCTACAGCACTAACATATTTGTTATTTAATAATATTTCTTCGATATATTGGGGATAAATATTATACCCGGAAGTAATAAACATCCTTTTTAAGCGAGAGCGAAAATATAAAAAGCCATCTATGTCAATATAACCAATATCACCAGTATGAAGCCATAGTTTACCATCTTCATGCTTTTTAATAACATCTTTAGTTTCTTTTTTTTCATCAAGATAACCCAACATTACATTTGGACCACTAATACAGATCTCGCCGTCGATATTATTGGCAACTTCTTGGCAAGTTCCAATTTCAACAATCTTAATCTCGTTATCCGGGAAAGGAATCCCAATAACATCTTTTAAGTTTTCTAAGCCTTCAGGTGATAAGCAACAAGCACCAGTACATTCGGTTAAACCATAGCCTACTCGAAGATCGGTTTTAGAACCATGTTCCCTTAAAAAATTATTGACTTTCCGTTTTAAATCTAAAGCTATTGTGTCACCGCCGCAGATAGCAAAATTAATACACTTTAAATCATAT
>ENA-UOWO01003776-UOWO01003776.1-activated-sludge-metagenome-genome-assembly--contig:-NODE-3776-length-17244-cov-7.872942_pt1 | contig 17244 bp, 13 predicted proteins | sample MGYA00238148_ERZ761564 | MGnify/ENA primary metagenome ERZ761564 (study PRJEB28885, sample SAMN05720194) | activated sludge metagenome | isolation source: Anaerobic digester | place: USA...
TAGTTCATAATCATCCTGGCAACAGCATGGAACCATCTCAACAGGACATCGCTTTTACTACTTCCATCATCAACGAAGCTAAAAGAATTGGTTTCAGCCTCATCGATCATCTAATTATTGGAGATGGAGGCGCTTATTCGTTCAAAACGAATGGATTATTGCCTGAAAATAAATCAAATTGAAATTGACACCCCTTTATAACTTATGTTATATTACAAACGTTGTCGCCTCGTAAGCTACAACCGCCTAGAAAAGGTTCACAAATCTATTAAGATACCTTAATAGCGAGTCATTAGTGTATTGATAAGGAGGGACATTATGTACGCAATTATCGAAACTGGTGGTAAGCAAATCCGCGTTGAAGTTGGTTCTAAAATCTTTGTTGAAAAGTTAGAAGCCGAAGTCAACTCGACCGTTACTTTTGACAAAGTTCTACTCGTTAGCAACAAGTCAATGAAAGTCGGCACTCCATATGTCGCTGGTGCAACAGTCACCGCGAAAGTGGAAAAACAAGGCTTATCCAAAAAGATTCGTGTCTTCAAGTATAAAAATAAGACAAACTACCATAAAACAATTGGCCATCGTCAACCATATACTTGCTTAGTCATTGAAACGATCAACAATTAGCATTAGCCATGATTAAAATTTTAATCAAAAACGAAGGAAAGAAGGTCAAACTTCTCGAAGTAAAAGGTCACGCTAGCAGTGGTCCTTACGGCGAAGATCTCGTGTGTGCAGCAGTATCTGCTGTTGTCACTGGAGGATTCAACGCGATTAAGGATGTTGAAAATGTCGAACTCGTACTTCAAGAAGGTTACGCTTCACTCGAGGCAAAAAAACCGCTTTCCACACATGATGAAATTGTGGTTGATACGATTATCGCTGGTCTAGAAACCATCGCTGAAAGTAATCAACAATTCATCCAAGTAAAAAAACTTTAGAAAGGGTGTCATAGATTATGATGTTTAAATTAAATCTTCAACTCTTCGCTTCTAAAAAAGGTGTTGGGTCGACAAGAAACGGCCGTGATTCAGCTGGTCGCCGATTAGGTGCCAAAGTGGCTGATGGTCAATGGTGCCACGCCGGTTCCATTCTCTATCGTCAAAGAGGAACTAAAATCTATCCAGGTGAAAATACCCTCAGAGGGAAAGATGATACGATTTTTGCTACCGCTAGTGGTGTGGCAAAGTATTATCGCGTTGGAAAAGATCGTACGGCAGTGAAAATTGTCGTTGCTGAATAACGTAAAAAAATAATGATTAAGACCACTAATTTGTGGTCTTTTTCTTTATGTACTTGTATAATACAAGAGGAGCTATTCATATGTTTATTGATCGCGCAGTCGTAGAAGTTCGCTCTGGCAAAGGTGGCAATGGCGCCATCGCTTTTCTGCGTGAGAAGTTTATGCCCAACGGTGGTCCTGCCGGTGGTAATGGAGGACGCGGAGCAAGCGTCATCTTTAGAGCCAATAGCCATATCAATACGCTCTTTAATTTTCGCCATAGCAAAACCTTCATCGGTCCTGATGGCGAAAAAGGTGGAATTAAAAACCAATATGGCAAATCGAGCCAAGATATAATTGTTGATGTTCCTGTTGGAACAGTTATTTTTGAAGAAAAAGGTCACCGAGTCATCGCTGATCTCAACGAGGATGGCAAGATTGTCGTCGCTGCTAAAGGCGGACGTGGTGGTCGAGGCAACACTTGTTTTAAAAGTTCAACTAATCGCGCTCCCAAAACCGCTGAGAATGGTGAGCCAGGTGAAACCAAACGACTCATTTTAGAATTGAAATTATTAGCTGATGTTGGCTTAGTGGGATATCCAAGTGTCGGTAAATCTACTCTGCTCTCATTAGTGACCAGCGCTACTCCTGAAATCGCTGATTATCCTTTTACGACCATCGTTCCAAATCTTGGAGTGGTGACGACCAAAGATGGCCGAAGCTTTGTAATGGCGGATCTTCCTGGACTTATTGAAGGCGCTCATCAAGGCAAAGGTTTAGGACTACGTTTCCTTCGCCACATTGAAAGATGTCGCGTCATCATTCATATCGTTAATGTCGGTCTTTCTGATCGTGACCCATATCAAGATTATTTAATTATAAATAATGAACTTAAAAGTTATGGTTTTGGTCTCGATAAACGACCAGTTATTCTCGTCGCCAGTAAAATGGACGAAGAAGGAGCGGATGAGAGATTGGCCAAGTTTGAAAAACAAGTTGGTATACCTGTCATCCCGATCTCTGCTATCACAGAAGAAGGGCTCGATTTATTGCTTTATAAATGCGCTGATTTATTGGATAAAACCCCAGCCTTTCCACTTTACGGAGACGATGAAAAAGAATTGGATTTCAAGGTTTATGAATTGCCTGAAACTGAAAAAGAATTCGCTATTCGCCGCCTCGATGCTCATAAATGGAAAATCGAAGGAGACAAACTCATCAAGTTCTATCGCATGACCAACATCACGACTGATGAAGGTATGATGCTTTTGATGATGCGACTTCGTAAATTAAAGGTTGATGACACTCTTGAAAAACTCGGTGCTTCCGATGGAGACACTGTTTACCTCGATGACTTTTCTTTTGAATATTGGAGTTAAAACATGAAACTGGAAAACTATCTTCAGGAAATCAAACAATTCTTAAAAGAGATGCTACATAAAACCGGAGCCTCTACTTATGTTCTAGGTCTTTCGGGAGGCATTGATTCTTCTTTAGTGGCCGCTTTATCTAAAGAAGCAGTCGGAAAAGAAAAATTGATGTGTATCATGATGCCAATCGATTCCCATCCTGATGATTTAAAAGACGCTCTTTATCTCGCTAATTATTTCAAATTGAATTATTTAGTTATCGATGGTTCGAAGAGCTTTCACGCAACTGTCGATGAATACAAAAAACAAGGTGTTGAACTCTCGTTTGCTGCTTTAACTAACCTTAAGGTTAGAATAAGAATGACTATTCTATATGCTTACGCTCAAACGCATGGTGGTTTGGTGCTCGGAACAGACAACATGGATGAAAGATATACCGGTTATTTCACTAAATATGGTGATGGTGGGGTTGACTTAATGCCAATTGCTCATCTCGTTAAATCTGAAGTGATGGAAGCCGCCTCAATGCTTGGAGTTCCTGACTATTTAGTCAAACGCGTTCCAACCGCTGGGCTTTTTCCTGGACAAACCGATGAAAAAGAGATGGGTGTTACTTATCGGGATTTAGATGCCTATTTATTAGGAAAAGAAGTGAGTGAAGAAACCAAGATGAGAATTGAACATCTTCATCGAATTAGCAATCACAAACGTGAACCAATTCCGACACCTAGCGAGTATGTAAGAGAAGAAGATGGAAAATAAGAAAGTTTTCATCGCCATCTTGGCGAGTTTATTGACCGCATTGATATCTATTGGCTTAATCATTTTAATTGTCAGCATTTACTAACAAAGGAGAAAGAGAAATGATTTATTTCCTTAAAGGACTTGTCACTCAAATTGACAAGGACACGGTCGTAGTTGATGTTCATGATATTGGCTACCAAGTTTTAGTTTCTCATATTGATGATTATGAAATCGGACAAGAGGTTTTTCTCTATACCCATAATGTCATTAGAGAGGATGAACAATATCTCATTGGCTTTAAAAATTTGGAAGAAAAATCTGTCTTTTTGTCACTTATAAAAGTGAAGGGTCTCGGTCCTCGAACAGCGATTAATGCCTTAAAAGCAACCACTCCTCAACAAGTGATAACTGCGATTGCAAGCAACAATGTTGCTTACCTCAAAAAATTACCTGGTATTGGCGCCAAAGCCGCCGCTCAGATTATCCTTGACTTAAAGGGTATTTTGGCAGGGGGAGAAAAAGGCAATCCTGAAGTCTATGAAGATGTCTATGATGCCCTCAAAGAGATGGGCTTCAAAGGCGCTGCTATCGATCGTGTTTTAGCGACGATTAATGAACCAGAAGCAAAGCCTGAAGATATCTTGCGTTTAGCTCTTTCCAAACTCAATGAATTAAAGAAAAAATAGGAGAAAATATGCCAAGACTAGTCGATGCATTACCCCATGAAATTGATCGCCAAGAAGAAATTTCTTTGCGCCCTCGAACACTCGATGAATATGTCGGGCAGAAGGACTTAAAGAAGAATCTTCGCGTCTTTATTGGCGCGGCTCTTCATCGAGATGAACCTCTCGACCATCTTTTATTTTATGGTCCTCCAGGACTAGGAAAAACCACCCTGGCTTATGTCATCGCTAATGAGATGAAAGCTCAAATCCATGTGACAACGGGTCCAAGTTTAGAAAAGACTGGCGATCTAGCCGCTATTTTGTCTGAATTAAAACCAGGTGATATTCTTTTTATCGATGAGATTCACCGACTTCCACGCATTATCGAAGAATCGCTTTTTACGGCGATGGAAGACTTCCGCTTTTCTGTGGTGATCAATCGCGAAAATGGTTCTCGTTCTCTCACAATGGATTTGCCTCCATTTACTCTGATTGGAGCAACCACTAGAGCAGGAAACCTAAGCTCACCATTGAGAGCGCGTTTCGGTATAACCGAAAAAATAAATTATTATGACCAAGATGAAATTCGCCAAATCGTATTGCGAACTTCTCGTGTTTTTAAAACTCAAATCGCCCCAGAGGCCGCGACGATTATCTCACAGAGAAGTCGTGGAACACCCCGAATCGCGAACCGTTTATTCAAAAGAGTTCGTGATTTCGCAAACTACGAAGGCAAAGACACCATCTCGCTTGAAGATACCAACAAAGCTTTGAAGGCACTCAAAGTCGATGAAATTGGACTCGATGATGTCGATGTCCGCTATTTAGAAACTCTGATTAATCGCTTTCATGGCGGTCCAGTTGGACTAGATACTTTAGCCAACGCGATTGGAGAAGAAATACCAAATTTAGAAGATGTCTATGAGCCATATTTGCTCCAAATCGGGATGATCGAAAGAACTCCACGAGGAAGAGTCGCTAACGAAAAAGCTTATCAACATCTAAAAATTTCGCATCAAAACAAACTATTTTAACCATTCTTCGGTTAACCGAAGAGTATTGCGTTATGCGAGTGTACATACACGCAATTTGCTCTTGCATACATAGCGCATCTGATGTATGTTATAACATAGGCGCGCCAGCGTCATATCTATCACTCAGGAGGAAACATTATGCGTAGACTTTGGGCTTATATTGTCCTAGCCTTTACGGCTTTAGTTCTTGTAGGGACGACATTTGTGGGAGAAATCACAAAAGTAAATTCAAACAACCAATTTGAAAATGGAAGAGAAATCACCTTCCGTGTTTCAGATAAGGATGATGAAGAAGTTGAATTCAGTGACACCACAGCGGTTGATAATATCACCGCAGTGATGAAGGAACGCTTAGAAACTGCAAAAGTCACTTCATACGAAATTTTGACTGTTGGCTATGACACTGTCAAAGTCAGACTAAGCGAAAAAACTGCTACTGACTATCAAAACATTACGACCTATCTTACCTTCAATGGCAATCTTGGTTTAACTTATGGTGATGAGGCTTTAACTGCCGATGAATTCCTCCTCGAAAACAAAAAAGCTACCATTAGCACTTACCAAGGTTATCCCGCTATTTTGTTACCAGTTAATACAACTCCTGTTGATGAATTATTACAAATCGCTCGCGATGATATTACCGCGGAAGATCACACCTACGCCGAAGAAACAACTGGCGAAGACGAAGAAGCTACTTATAAATATTATTTATATCTTTGGTACGATTACGAAGAAGGTAAATGCACCTTTGAAGCCGCTACCAATCAAGATAACGAATACAACAGCCGTCTTTTAATGAGATTTGAAGTGTCATCTGATGAAGATGCTCAATACTATGATGACTCGGCTAAGAATCGTCTCTATTCACTTATCAACCTCGATACCGATAATGATGGAGTCGCTTCCGTTGATGAAAAAACCACTGCTTACAGCAACGCTCGATTCTTTGTCAACTTAATCAACGCTGGCGAAATCGATTATAAAGTTCAATTCATGTTCCAAGATAGAATCACTTCTTCCATCGAAACGTTAGTTAACTATGATCGTATCTCTTGGAATCGTACGCTCTCGGCAACATTATTTGTTCTTGTTGTCCTCGCACTCATCCTTGTTGTCTATTATCGCATTGCTGCCGTTGCCATCGGTACCATCAGCATTACTTCAGCATATATTGGATTATTGTCAACCATTTGGTTCTCTGCTGAATTTAGTATCTTCGGTATCTTGGGTGTTGTGGCAGTTGCTGTCGCTTCTATTGTCAGTGGTGCAATCTATATGGCAAAACTCAAGAGTGAATCTTATCGAGGCCGTAGCTTGAAAAAAGCCAATACTGAAGCCTCAAAGAAATCATTACTTCCAATTATCGATGTCAATATTGTTGTCATTGTCTTTGGTGTATTCGCCTACATCTTCGGTGGACCTGTGTTCCGCGCTTTTGGTGCCATCACGGTCATCGGTGGACTATGTTCAATCCTTTTGAATACGCTTGGCTTAAAGGGCATGATGTGGCTTGTCACCAACGCGACTTGCTTTAACGGCAAATATGAAATGTTTGGCATCAACAGCGAAAGAGTTCCGAATATTATCAACGAAGAAAAGCAATCCTATTTTGGCGCTTATGCCGAAAAAGATTTAACGAAGAGAAAGAAGATTGTCGGAATTATTACTGCCGTCTTGTTTGTCCTCAGCCTAGGTGGCTCTATCACCTTCGCGGCTTTGAATGATGACAATGCTTTTGTAAATAGCAATGTGGCCTATTCTTCCCAAATCTATTTCGAGACAAAAACAACTAGCGATACCGAAGTCTCCGCTTTTGATGAGAATTCTGTCTACGATATCCTCTCTAACATTTATCTTTATGAAGATAATGGAGATGGGACTTATGACGTTTCTGAAACCCCTTTATACGTTATTGATGGTGAAGGAAATACAACAAAGGACAACCTTGTTGTTGATCTATATGTCTCCGATCCCTATTCCATCGTTTTAGAAGAAGAAACTATTACCTATTACTATTATGTTGTTACTCTCGATGCAAACATCTCTACTGAGACACTTGGTCTATTCAATAATGGAACCACTGTCATTCAAGTGGCGGATGAAAATTCTCTAAACGATCACTTAGCCGACGCTGTTTCGGCACTAGAATATGATGCGACAAAAACGAGTATTTCTTTGAAATCGGTAGCTTCTAGCGAAGTGTCCGTTGTAAAATTCAGCTCAGTTGGACTCGCTCTTGGTGTTTCCATCGCAGTTCTTAGCTTGTACTTCGTGTTGAGATATCGTCTCTCTCGTGGACTTGCTTCCTTAGTTACAACGACCGCGGTCAGTGGAATTATCCTTGGAATTCTTTCCTTGGTTCGTTTGCCAGTATCTTCGTTAGTGTTGGCCGCTGTTCCAGTTGTCGCTATGTTCGCAATGATGATTGCAGTTATCACAATGAGCCGCGAAAGAGAATTAGTTATCGAAGATAAGGCTCATGATAATTCAGTGGAAAACCGTCATCAATTAGCTGTGAAAGCCACTTCTTATGCCTTCACCTGCGTTAGCGCGGTCGCAATTTTTGTTGGCTGGATAGCACTCGGATTCTTTGGTTTCGGTCCAGATGGATCGGCCTGGATTTATGGCTTATTGTTTGTTGGTGTGGTTATAGCTACTGCCGTAGTGACAATTCTCCTCGCTCCTATTAGTTCATTCTTCTTTAAATTATTTAAGGGTGTGAACATCAAACGTAAACCTCGCAAGAACAAGAAAGTCACTTCTCGCAAAATTAATAAATCGGCTGAACCAGAAGAAGCCGTATTCATCGGTATCAACGATTAATTTTATGGCTACCGAAAAGGTAGCCTTTTATTTATATGAATGATAAATTATTTCAAAAATTATTAAACTACTATCGCATTGATGAAAATGGTTTTCAAGCTATTACTTCTCCCATCGATGAGAATACTTTTGCTAAGGGACATAATTTCGATAATATGCCTCAAGCTGTAGAGATGGTAAAAGATGTGATGAAAGCCAATGGTAAGATCCTTGTTTACGGGGATTATGATGCCGATGGAGTAATGGGTACTTCGATACTAGTTAAGATGTTTAAATATCTTGATTATCCAGTGGCATACTACGTTCCAAACCGTTACGAAGACGGTTACGGACTAACGAATAAAAAGGCCCTTGAAGCCATTCAAAACCAAGTGAGTTTAGTGATTACAGTCGATAACGGCATCACGGCCTTTGAGCCAATTGAGACTCTTAAAAAGCAAGGCGTTAAAGTCTTAATCATCGATCACCATCAAGCGCAAGAAACATTGCCTATTGCTGATTATATTATTCATCCAATCCTTTCTCATTTCGGAGATATTCCTTCCAGTGGTGCTTTCACGGCTTTTATGTTTTCCATCGCTTTTTTGAACCGATTTGATAAATATCTATCCACTCTAGCTGCTATTTCCCTTATTTCAGACATTATGCCTTTAAAAGAATACAATCGAAATCTCCTTCGTTTAGTAATTGCTAATTATAAGGAGAGAGAATTTTTTCAAATTGACGCCCTCAAGGAAGAAGAACCATTTAACGAGGTGACAATTGGCTTAAAAATCGCTCCAAAAATCAACGCTATTGGCAGATTAATTGATGGCGATGATATCAATCGTTTGGTCGAATTTTTCACCAATGATGACAAGAGTGAATTATTACACTATATTTCGTGGATTAACGGAGTGAACGAAGACCGCAAAACAGCTTCTAAAAACGCTAGTGAAACTCTCGAAAATATTTCTTTAGGAGAACCCGCCGTTATTTTTATCACCGAAGCCAAGGAAGGCTTGCTTGGTCTCATCGCAAATCAGTTAGTGAATAAATATCAGGTTCCTTGTATGGTTTTTGCCAAAGACAAAACTGGCGATTTATTAAAAGGAAGTTGTCGAGCCCCTGAAGGTTTCAATGTTGTCGAAGCCTTTCAAAATCTCTCCCAACATCTCCTCGTCTTTGGTGGGCATGCTTCTGCTGGTGGTTGCACTCTCGAAGTTGGAAAATTTGAACAATTTAAAAATGAATTCCTTCAATTAGTCAAAAACACTCCTCTAGAAAAAGTAGTGAAAGAAGAAATACCTATAGGTATAACCGATGTCAATGAAGATTCCTACCGACTCATCCAAGCTTTTTCACCTTTTGGCGAAGCTTGGCCATCCCCTTTATTGAGCCTGAAAAGAATCGATACCACTTCTTTGTTTTTCTCTCGTGACGAGAAACATATCTTAACTCAGATTGGCTCAAATACCCGCCTCACCGGTTTTAATTTCTCTCGAACTGATGTTCAAAAGAGTCGTTTTATTGATGTGACTGGACATCTACGAATCAATACCTATCGGGGCTTTAAGAATGTTGAATTTATTATTTCTCAATTTTCTAGGAGCGATAAATCGTAGATTTGCTATAATAGAATTATGTCAAAAAAATTGCACTTATCTTATCTCATTCCTCTTGCTTTCTTTCTCAGCGGCTGTGCTTTTTCATTTTCACCTAATGAACACGATGAGGGTTTGGATGAAGGGGATATCGAAGAAGAAACCATCGAATACTATGATGGATACGGAGATGTCTTTGAAACCGAAGGTTATGATGCTCATTCCATTGATGTTGTAACAGATGCAACAGAGCAAGGATCCGATTTTACGAGTGAAAATCAAAATGAAATTCTCGCCCTTTTCGAAGATGATGACGCTTTGTTATCATCAGTCACCTCCGCTCAATATGTTGCCGAAGGTGTGGGAGGACTGAAAATCGGTCATCTCAGTACCTCAATTAATGGACTTCTCGATATCAGCTTGGCGGCTTCCGTATCTCCTGCTTTTGTGGAAATTTATGCCATCCCAAGAAGTGTTTCTATTTTTTCGCAGACTGGCAGTTATGATTCCATCGACTCACCCGTCGCTATTTCGTTAAACGATTCAAAATATGTGCGAATCGATACTGATTTTGAAGACATTGCTTCTATAGAAGAAACTAAATGCTCCTATGAGTTAGCTGAGGGTACTGATCACTTGCAAATTGAAGTTTACGGTCAAAGGGCAATACTCACTCAAATTGTTATTTATACTGCGATAGACTAAGCAAATATAAAAATATACAAAAACCGCGATTTGCGGTTTTATTTTTATTGTGAAAAATAGAAGAAGTGCTAGAATACAAGAGATGTAAATCATTAAAATGATTATATAACATTATGCTTTGGAACAAATACCTCAAAAAATACTATAAACGTTATGCTTGGTTATACGTGATTGGCATACTAACGCTTATTGGTGTCGACTTAGTTCAAGTTTTTATTCCTTCTCTTATCGGCGGCATTGTCGATATGTTGAGAGGCGATAGCGCTGACTTGTGGAGAAACACCAATGATATTTTGCAATCCTGTTTAACGATAATGCTCATTGGCCTCGGGATGTTTGTCGGCCGTATTGTCTGGCGTTTCACCATCTTTATGGCATCGCAAAAAATTGAAGCCGGTCTTCGTCATGATATGTTCTTAAAAGGCGAGAGACTTTCTATCTCTTACTATCATCAAAATTCGGTTGGAACCATCATGTCGTGGTTCACTAGTGATCTTGAGACGATTGAAGAATTTGTCGGATGGGGAACCATCATGTTCATCGATGCGACATTTCTCTCCGTTTTTGCTTTGATTTTCATGTTTATTTCCTGCTGGCAATTAGCCATAATTTCTCTTGCTCCAATGATTCTCATTATTTTCTGGGGAGCCTTAGTGGAGAAACTCGTCACCGCGAAATGGATGCAAAGACAAAAAGCATACGACGAGATGTACGATTATTCCCAAGAGAGTTTTACCGGTATTCGTGTTATCAAAGCTTTCGTCAAAGAGAACCAACAATTGCTAGCCTTCTCTAAAATTGCCAAAAAGAATCAGGATATCAACTTTTCTTTCGGCAAATTATATATCATGTTTGATGTAATCTTGCAGGTTATCATTATTTCAATCTTAACTTTAATTCTCTGTCTTGGTGGATGGTTTGTTTATCAAGCTGTCACCAGTCAACCGATGACATTGTTTGGTCAAGTGATTGCTTTGCAAACCCCTGGAAAATTCTTTGAATTCATCGGCTATTTCGATATTTTGATTTGGCCATTGATTGCTCTTGGGCAAGTCGTGAGTATGCGTTCACGCGCTAAGAGTTCAATGGAACGTATCGCCAATTATTTAGGTCAGCCTGAAGATATTCAAAATCCTAAAGATCCGTTCCTATTAGAAAACATTAAAGGTGAGATTTCATTCCGTAATTTTTCTTTCTCTTATCCTAATGAAGCGGGTGTAATTTTAAGCAATATTAATTTAGATATTAAACCAGGTGAAAAAATTGGTGTTGTCGGTAAAATTGGCTGTGGAAAATCCACTTTAATGAATATTTTGCTTCGTTTATATAATGTTGAACCTGGAACTGTTTTTATCGATGGTCACGACATTATGGAATGCGATATTGATTCCATTCGCCGCTCGATTGCTTACGTCCCTCAAGACAACTTCTTATTCAGCGATACAATTTCTAATAACATCGCTTTTAGCGATATTGGTATGTCTCAAGAAATGGTTGAAGAAGCTGCGAAGTTCTCTGATGTACACGACGATATCAGCGAATTTGAACATGGTTATAAAACCATCAGTGGTGAAAGAGGCGTCACTTTATCGGGTGGACAAAAACAGCGTATCTCCATCGCGAGAGCCTTTGCAAAGAATGCCCCAATCATGATTTTGGATGATTCTGTTTCTGCTGTCGATGTCAAAACTGAAGAGAAAATTATCCGTAATCTAAATGACCAGAGAAAAGAAATGACTACTATTGTCATTGCCTCTCGCGTTTCGACAGTTTCACATCTCGATCGCATCATCGTTTTAGATGAGGGAAAACTCGAAGCTTTCGACACCCATACAAACTTAATGAAAATTTCGCCATTCTACAAGAGAATGGTTCATCTACAAGAACTCGAAAAAGAAGAGGAAGGAGGCCAATAAGATGTCTGATTTTGATAAAAATGAGTCTCTCAAAGGTGATAAAAAGATACCTTTTAAAATTCTTTTTAAACGAATTTGGCACTACATCAAACCGGAAATTTGGTCTTTTATCTTTGCCCTTCTTTTAATTCTTGTCAATGTCGGAATTGAAGCAGCCATGCCACAATTTATCGGAATGATTGTTGATCAGCTTGATGTTGAAACTGGTGTTCCTTCTCTATACTACATTATTTGGATAGCAATGGGATATTTTGGTCTCAGTATCATCTCTTATTTGTTCTATTATGTTCAAGGCATCGTTCTACAAAAATCCGGACAAAAAATCATTTACAATCTCCGTATGGAAGTTTTTGAACACATCGAGAACATGTCTCAAAATCAACTCAATGAGATGCCAGTTGGTTCACTTGTCACTCGTGTGACTAATTACACGACATCAATGTCTGATTTGTTCACTAACGTCTTAGTTAATCTGGTTAAAAACATTTTGATGGTCGTCGCCGTTTTCGTGATGATGCTTATTGTCTCTTGGTATTTAGCTTTGATTCAATTAGGTTTCCTGTGTGCGGTTTTCCTTATTTCTTATTTCTTCCGTCTCATTGTTTATCGTATTTTCAAAAAAGAACGACAATATATTTCTGAAATGAACGCTTTCGTAAATGAGAATTTATCAGGTATGAAAATTACTCAAATCTTCAATCAACAAAAGCGTAAAGAAACTGAATTTTTAGTGAAGAATGAAAATCTTCGCAAAACTCGTTATCAAGTAATCCTTGCCTTTGGCACATATCGTCCACTTCTTACATTATTGTATTATGGAGCGATTGTTACGACCTTTATCGTTGGTTTGAATTCTGCGATGTCAGCAGCCGTGGCAGTTGAATTCTATCTTTATGTCAGCCGTTTCTTCAATCCAGTTCAGAATATCGCCGATCAGCTCAACGCTATTCAAAAAGCTAACTCGGCTTCGGAAAGATTGTTTAACTTATTGGATATCAAACCAGAAGTTCTCGATGAGCCAGACGCCATTGAAGTCGATAATTTTGAAGGTAAGATTGAATTCCGCAATGTTTGGTTTGCTTATGAAAAAGAAAATTGGATTCTTAAGGATGTTTCGTTTATTATCGAGCCAAAGCAAACAGTTGCTTTTGTCGGAGCTACCGGAGCGGGGAAAACGACCATTCTCGGTTTGATTGTCCGCAATTTTGAAATCCAAAAAGGTCAGATTCTCATCGATGACATCGATATCAAACATATCAAGATTAAATCGTTGCGAAGAAAGATTGGTCAAATGCTTCAAGATGTCTTCCTTTTCTCGGGGACGATGCGTGATAACATTACCCTACATGATAATTCATACACTGATGAACAAGTCATGCAGGCATGCAAATATGTCAACGCTGACAGTTTTATTAACAAAAGCGAAAAAGGCTTGAATGAAATGGTTATTGAACGCGGTGAGAATTTCTCTCAAGGCCAGCGACAACTCATCTCATTCGCGAGAACTGTCTTAAGCGAACCACAAGTTTTGGTCTTGGATGAAGCGACAGCAAACATCGATACTGAAACTGAAGTGTTGATTCAAGAATCCCTGGAGAAAATGAAAAACATTGGCACGATGCTGATTGTCGCTCACCGATTATCAACTATCCAAAAAGCCGATCAAATCATCGTCTTGCAACATGGCGAAATCATCGAAAAGGGCAATCACCAGTCTCTATTGAAACAAAAAGGTCATTACTACAAATTATATAAACTTCAGTTCGCTGATAACTAAAAGACGTACAAACGTCTTTTTTTAAAAGCCTAGAGCATCATATTTCTTTAAAAAATAAAGAAAAACCTTTATCATTATCTTATAAGTTTATGGAACCAAAGAAAAATATTCTTGTTAATGGCGGATATCCTCTACACACTTTCGAAGATGTCGAGGCTATTTTCCAAAATTATATTTCTTCCGTTGAAGACCGGAAACAAATTCGTGCAGCCTATGATTTCATCGTTGAAAAGCATCAAGGGCAACTTCGTAAAAGTGGTGAGCCATATTATCATCACCTCGTTGAAGTTGCTTATATTGTCGCTTCTTTGCAAGGCGGTCCTGCCACGATTATTTCCGCTTTTTTGCATGATGTTGTTGAAGACACTGATGTCACGGTAGCTGAAATTGAAAAGCGCTGGGGAAGCGAAGTAGCGAAAATTGTTGATGCCTTAACCAAAATTCAACGTTTGAAACTATCCAAAATCAGCAGTGATGAATTTGAAGCCGAAGATCATCGCAAAATTCTCATTGGTATGGCGAAGGATATTCGCGTTATTATCATCAAACTATGTGATCGTCTTCATAACTTAAGAACTTTAGAAGCCTTATCTGATGAACGTCAAATTGCTATATCTCAAGAAACTATCGATGTTTTTGTGCCTATCGCTCATCGACTAGGTCTTGATGTTGTCAAATCCGAAATGGAAGATTTGTGTCTTAAATATTTAGAACCTGAGAAATATTACGAGATCAAAAAACTCCTCTCTAATAAGGCCAAAACGATGGGTAAATCATTGGATGCAATTCGTAAACGCATCGCTGATATCCTTTTCGAAAACAACATCGCTTTTGATATTTCTGCTCGCGTCAAATCTATCTACTCGATTTACACCAAAATGTATGTGAAAGGTCATCCTTTCGATGAAATTTATGACATTTTAGCCTTAAGAATCATCACTGATACGGAAATGAAATGTTATGAAATTCTCGGCTTAATTCACAAGACATACAAACCTGTACCTGGTCGATTTAAAGACTATATCGCCATGCCTAAACCAAACATGTACCAATCACTTCATACGACTATTGTTTCAGGAAACGGCAATTTCTATGAAATACAAATCCGCACCAAAGAGATGGATAACATCGCCGAAACTGGTGTTGCTGCTCACTGGGCATATAAAGAAAATAGTGGTTATAGTTCACGTCGCGAACAGCAAGAAATTGAAGACAAGCTCCACTGGTTCCGAGATTTCGTCTCAGCTACAAATGACAGTGTTGAATCAAATGAGAGCGACTATTTAAACAATCTCAGTAAAGATATCTTTGAAGCAAATGTTTATGTCTTTACCCCAAAGGGTAAAGTTATTGAATTACCTAGCGGTAGCACCCCAGTAGATTTTGCTTATCGCATTCATACCAAAGTGGGGGACAACACTACGGGAGCCATTGTCAACGGAGTGATGGTCCCATTGAATACCATTCTAAAAACTGGTGATATGGTCGAAATTAAAACCTCGAAGAATTCTCCTGGTCCCAGCGAAGGATGGCTTAACTTTGTTCGTTCAGCTCAAGCCAAGAGTTGCATTCGAAAATTTATCATCAAGAAAAACGCCGATGTGCTGAGAAGTGAAAAAATATCCAAAGGTCGCCAATCATGTCTCGATGCTTTCAAAGATCGAGGTATTAACGAACCTGAAATGATGGAATATCTCGATAATCCAAAAGTATTGTCCTATTTCCATTTCAATAACGTCGATGATCTCTTCGTTGGAATAGCCGGACGAAAACCAGTTCCTTCGGCGATCCTTGATTTCTTAAAAGTGAAGAAACAAGTCGAGATCAACTTGCCAGGCGCAAAAGCAAAAGTTGTCACCTCAAACTGCCCAGTTTATTGCCGAGGTGGTGGAAGTCGCTTAGCGATATCCTTAGCTAATTGTTGCACACCTATTCCTGGAGATGAAATCGTTGGATACATTACCAAAGGTAAAGGAATCAGCGTTCATCGAAAGACATGCCCGAATGTCGCTAAAGAAGAGGAACGCTTAATCAATGTTTACTGGCGAAGTGATATTGAAGCATCAACTTATCCCGTCGATGTATTTATTGAAGCAAGTGATCGACCAAATCTATTAGTGGATGTCCTATCCACCTTATCGATTGCCAAGGTCTCGCCTTCATCCGTTCATGCTTCAACTAACAATGCCAATTTCTCGGCGACGATCACCGCCACTTTAATGGTGAGTGATGCTAAGAGATTAAATGATATATTTAATATCATTCAAAATATTCCTGGTGTCTATAATGTCACAAGGATGATTCATTAAGAGAAAGGAAAAATATGGAAATTAACAACGTCAAAGGCACCCACGACATTTTCGGGGGTGAAGCCTCGGCTTATTCACAAGTTGAAGCGATTATGAAAAATATCGCTGAACTATTTGCATTTATGGAGGTCAGACCTCCTGTCATCGAACATAGCGAGGTATTTGTCCGAGGAGTCGGAGAAAGCAGCGATGTCGTCAGAAAAGAAATGTACACCTTTCTTGATAAGGGCAATCGCAGTTTAACCCTTCGTCCTGAGTTTACGGCGGGAATCATTCGTTTAATGGTCCAAAACAAGTTGCTAGTGACCAACGAGCTTCCTTTGAAAGTCTATTATAATGGACCAGTTTTTCGCTATGAGAGGCCTCAATTAGGCCGTTATCGCCAATTCAACCAATTTGGCGTCGAAGCGGTGGGCAATAATTCGCCTTTATGCGACTTAGAAGTCATTTTATTGGCCTATACGATTTTAACTAGCCTTGGTTTAGAAAATGTCACGATTAAAATCAATAATTTAGGTGATGAAAATAGTCGCGTTGCTTATCGTCAAGCTCTCCGTGATTACTTTAAAGATCTTTTACCGAAGATGTGCCCTGATTGCCAATCTCGTTATGAGCTAAATCCTTTAAGGATTCTTGACTGTAAAGTCCCCGAAGACCAAAAGCTTGTTAAAGGAGCACCTAAGCTGAGCAATTATCTATCCGAATCCTCTAAAAAACGATTTGAGACGATTACTAGTTATCTCACTAACCTTGGCATCCCTTACGAACTAGATGATAATCTGGTCCGTGGATTAGATTACTATAGTGAGACAGTTTTTGAATTCCATTATGTCAGTGGAAAAGGCAACGACTACGGAGCAATTGGCGGTGGTGGCCGTTATGATAAATTAGTCAAAGAATTTGGTGGTCCTGAACTATCAGGAATCGGCTTCTCCTTTGGCATTGAACGCATTGTTTCAATTTTAAGAGATGATGGAATCATCCCTAGCGATATTCCTGGTGTTGACCTGGCTTTCTATGTTCTACCGCTCGGAGAAAAAGCCCAGTTTACCGCTCACGCAATTGCCACAAACATCCGTTTGCTCGGCTATAGCGC
>ENA-UOWO01003784-UOWO01003784.1-activated-sludge-metagenome-genome-assembly--contig:-NODE-3784-length-17215-cov-11.211422_pt1 | contig 17215 bp, 19 predicted proteins | sample MGYA00238148_ERZ761564 | MGnify/ENA primary metagenome ERZ761564 (study PRJEB28885, sample SAMN05720194) | activated sludge metagenome | isolation source: Anaerobic digester | place: USA...
TAACGGAGGGTGAAACGGATACTTGCCTGATCACGGGCAATACCAACATTTGCCCAGGTCAAACCACCCGGCTTTGTGTACCGCTATCGGGTGCGACCGACTATTGGTGGATCACAGGAGCACAAACCCAGTGCATCGACGTAACCACGGCGGGCACCTATTCTGTGACCGTGACCGATGCCAATGGCTGCAAGAGTGAATGCAGCGTGATCGTAACGGAGGGTGAAACGGATACTTGCCTGATCACGGGCAATACCAACATTTGCCCGGGTCAAACCACCCGGCTTTGTGTACCGCTATCGGGTGCGACGGACTATTGGTGGATCACTGGCGCACAGACCCAGTGCATCGACGTAACCACAGCGGGTACTTATTCAGTGACCGTAACGGACGCCAATGGTTGCAAGAGTGAATGCAGCGTGGTCGTGACGATGGGTGAAACAACCACTTGTCAGATCACGGGCGATGACATCATTCGGCCAGGTCAAAGCGCTCAACTTTGTGTATCAAGCGGGGCTTTGTCTTACCTCTGGAGCACCGGCGCGACTACGAATTGTATCACTGCAAATGCGGCAGGAACTTACAGCGTGACCGTTACCTATGCAGGTGGCTGCACCAGCGTTTGTAGCAAGACAATTGCGATGGTTTCCGAGGTTAGCTGCATCATTACGGGCAATTCATTCATTTGCCCAGGACGACTGGCTCAGCTTTGTGGACCTGCGCTTGCTGAAGCTTATTTGTGGAGTACTGGCGACACGACCAGATGTATCCACGTAAGTTCAACGGGCACGTATTCGCTTACCGTCACTTATGTTGGAGGCATTGTTCGTACTTGTTCCAAAACAATTGGTCTAAACGAACAGACCACTTGTGAGATCACGGGTGATTCCGTCATTTGCCTGGGCAAAACTACCCGACTATGTGCTCCTGAAGGTGCGATTGACTATTGGTGGAGCACCGGAGAACAAACCCGCTGTATTGACGTGACTTCTCCGGGCACCTATGCACTTACCCTGACCACTTCGGGGGGCTGTATGAGCTTCTGTAGCAAAACAGTTACCCGTTGTGCCGATACAGTTAATTATACCGGAAAATCCATTGCGAAGAAAGTTCTTCAAGGTGATGGTAACGTGGTGGTAAGGATATACCCCAACCCACTTTATGCCAAAACGATGATTGAATTTCAAAACACGATGTCCGATTCCCACGTCCTGATTGAGGTTTACAGCTCGACAGGGAGTAAAGTCGCCACTTTGTTTAATGGGAATGTTGAGAAAAATGTACCGTACAATACTGAGTTGAATGCAGAAAGCCTGGCTGGTGGAGTTTACTATTGCAGAATAGTACATGGCCGCCAAACGATCACTAGAAAACTAATACTACTCAAAAACTAGAACATGCAAAAATCCTTGGGTTTCATACTGGTTATCATTGGCATAATCATGATTGCATACACTGGATTCACCTATGTCACTACCGAAAAGGTAGTTGACGTAGGTCCAATTCAGATCGAGAAAAAAAAGAACAATCCCGTTCGTTGGTCACCTATTCTGGGGGTAGCCCTACTCGTAGGAGGCTTAGTGGTGATTGCGACTGGCAAAAAGACCAATGTGTGAATGATGTAACTCTTCTATGGAATTGTGTAACGTTTCACCGCATCAAAAGCTGCAACTTTGCACCAGTTAATTGTTTAACAATCAACCTTAAAAAAGAAAACCATGAGTATAGGTAAAGTATTAACAGGCATATTGGCTGGAGTTGCAGTAGGCGCTACGATTGGCATTTTGTATGCTCCGGATAAAGGCACTTCTACAAGGAAGAAAATTTCCCAGAAGGGCAACAAGTATGTGGAAGACCTGAGTGAAAAATTCAATGATTTTGTGGACAGTGTCAACAAAAAAATTGAATCGGTTAGCGACGAAGTCAGCCGCATGGCCCACAATGGCAAAGCGAAAGTGGAAGAAGTCGAAAAGGAATTGACGACTGCCACCAATAGCTACAAAACGAAATAAGCAACCCCAACTAGCAATCAACAAAAGGCGTAAAGGTCTAGGAGTTGAAAAGTTGAAGTGTTGAAGTGTTGAAAAGAGGTCGGTAACGCAAATTCTACTGCACTGCCATCTTAAGCTTACTAGGCTAACTCATAAATGGAGTTAATGAGCACTTAGTTTAGGCTTATCTTACTTTTCAACTCTTCAACCTTTCAACTCTTCAACTTTTACCCTTGCCGATGCCGCACAAAATGCAATCAAATGGAAGAACCAGCGAGCGCCACAGAGCTATTGTTCGAAAGAATAGAAGCTTATGGCAAAACGACTATTGAGCTAACAAAGCTCAAAGCCCTTAAAACGCTCAGCAGTATCGTGACCTCGCTGGTAGCACGATTGAGTGTTATTGTGATGTTTTCCCTGTTTGTGATTGTGTTGAATATCGGTGTTGCCTTGTTACTCGGAGAGTGGCTGGGCAAGACCTATTATGGTTTTTTTATTGTGGCTGGATTTTACCTGGTGATCGGAGTTCTTTCTCATCTTTTTCTGCACAAATGGATCAAAGCGCCAATCAACAATTTAATCATTTCCCAATCACTTCAATAGCGTCGATCATGCAAAAGCAAAATGTTGGAACCGAACTCAATGCGGTCATCCTTGAATTAGAGAGCAGACAGACTGAAGAAGGCTTAATGCTGAAGGAACAGTTTCATGAAGTCTATGAAAGTGTCAAACCCATCAACCTCATCAAAAGCACCTTCAAAGAAGCTGCGGCATCACAGGATTTAAGAGAGGACATCATCAACCTATCGATTGGATTAATTGCTGGTTATGTGTCTAAAAAAATATTTCAAGGCGTGTCGGACAGTCCTGTAAAAAAACTCATGGGTACCGTTTTGCAATTTGGCATTACCACACTTATCGCAAATAATCCTGAAACCATCAAATCATGGGGAAAAGGGCTATATAACCTCCTCAGTGGGGATCGTGAACCCGAAGTTAAAACAGATCGCACTTGAAAGTTGGCTATAACTTTTGTCAATGACCCCAGTAGTCACCAAAAAAGTTGCCCTGATCGTTGCCCACCCCGACGATGAAACTTTATGGGCTGGTGGAACCATCTTGCTCAACCCCGCCTGGCAATGCTTCATTGTTTGTCTTTGTCGAGGAAAGGATAAGCAACGTGCACTCCGGTTTAACGAGACACTAAAGAGACTCAATTTAGAAGGGATTATGGGCGACCTTGACGATGGACCTGAGCAGAAGCCCCTCCAAGAGGATGTGCTTGATTGTATGATCCTGGACTTATTACCCCCAATTCAATTTGACCTGATCATTACCCATAACCCAACCGGAGAATACACCAGACACCTCCGACACGAAGAAACCAGTAAAGCGGTCATAGAACTCTGGTTTGCTGGTAAAATAACCACCGCTGAACTATGGACTTTTGCATATGAGGACGGTGGCAAAACCTATTATCCCCAAGCGGTCAAAAACACCCCGATTTACCGTGAACTAGACGCAGAAACTTGGCGTGCGAAATACCAGCTAATTACCCAAACCTATGGCTTTAAAAAAAGCAGTTGGGAAGCAAAAACAACCCCACGTGCAGAATCATTCTGGCGATTTTTTAACCCGGATGAAGCTGTAAAGTGGCTCAACCATGGAGGTACACGAACATGAAAGTATTGGTGTTGTACGATTACTCGCCTTCTCCGGGAGGCCTGGCTACGCAAGGAGATCTTTTGTACCGTGGACTGCTCGAAATGGGTGTAGATGCCCATGCGGTTCATTATGAATCCGCTCAAGAAAAAGAATGGTATTATCGTTGGTTCGAGCCGGATGTCGTTGTGGGTGTGGGGTACTGGGGGCATACGCCTCAGTTGGTGCTTCACCCTCAACGCTATGGTGTACAGCCTGTACCCTGGTTGGTTGCAGATGGCTACATTGCCAACTATCAGGAGGTTTTGAACACACTCCCCCTCATTCTGGTTACTTCCAATTGGGTCAAAGAAATGTACGTCCGGGACGGCATCAATGGCGACAATATTGAAGTGCTCCCCGTTGGCTGCAATACCGATACTTTTATGCCTTACCCCCCAGACGACCCAAAAATCCTGGCCGTGCGCGAAGCACTGGGCATCACACCCAATCAGTTGATGATCCTCACCGTGGGGGGAGACGCAGCATCGAAAGGTGCACAAGAAGTCATGCAAGCATTGGCCATTATAGATACCCAGGCTCCCGATTGGAAATACGTTTGTAAGGTATGGCCCCAGCCGCGCACCGACGTGCAAAACCTGGCCGATATGCAAATGGCAATTGCCCTGGGGATAGACAAAAGTATCACCTATGCCACCAATACCATTTCCCGCGATTTTATGCCTTATCTGATTGGTGCCTGTGACATCTACGCGGCACCCTCCCGCCTGGAGGGTTTTGGCATGCCCCAAGTGGAAGCAGGTGCCTGTGGCAAACCAGTTATTGGCATCAAGGCAATGGGAATGCTGGACACGCTGGTTCATGGGGAGACCGCATTCCTGGCCAATGTGGCTCAGCGGATTGTGGTCAACGAAGTAATTCTGGGTGATGAATCTGGTTTTGACGGACTCAACAAGGTAAGCTTCGATGTGCCTCGCACCGTCGATTACCGGGCCAGTGTACAAGACATTGGCAAATATTTGATGACGCTGATGACTGATCCGGAACTGCGAAAAAAAATGGGCATCGCCGCCCGAGCACGGGTAGTGGAGCAATTTGACTACCGGGTGGTCGCCAAAAAGTTTGTCCAAATCATGAACGATAAATTGGGGATAAAGTAAAAGACGCCAATATGACCTCTCCACATTCAAAATCCATAAAAACGGTAGACGAGCAAGCGATAGAAAATGCCAAAGCGGCTGCACTCGAAGTGTTGCTCTACAATGCGAATGGCCCTTATCAGGGACTTCCGCGCACTGCGGGTTGGGGATATCCTGAGCCCTATACACGTGACCTGCTGATCTCAATTTTGGGCATTGGTGTTTCCGGAAACCAAATACTACTGGGCAGCATGCGTAACGTATTGGAAACCATTGCCAAAAACCAAACCGAACGTGGACATATTCCTTCCCTGGTGCACGATCATGACGATCGTGGGTCGAGTGATTCAACCCCCTTGTTTTTATTGGCAGTGGGCATCTTCCGCAAAATAACTGGCGAACCTAACTTTCTCCAGGCAGCAGTTCAAAAATCCATGACCTGGATGGAGTACCAAAGCCCCTCCGATCGCTGCATGGTGGCTCAGCAACCGACCAGCGACTGGCGCGACGAGCAGTGGGTGATGGGGTACGGGTTGTTTGTGAATACCTTGGTGTACAGCTACCTCCGACTCCTGGGGCAGCAACAAAGAGCAGATCGGATGCACCATGAAATGAGTAGATTTACCATTACGGGCGGAACGATGCACCACCACGTTCACGAAGGGCTGGTGGTCAAATACAAGCCTTATTACGCTTTTTGGTCGTATAAAATCCACAGCAGCGAACGCTTTGATTTGCTAGGCAACTGCCTGGCTATCCTTTCAGGGATCGCCTCCCCAACCCGTGCCGACGACATGGTTTCTTGGATAGAAGCGGAATGTGCAGGCATGCGCGCAAGAGGTGACCTGGCGCTGGATTTACCACCCAATTTTTTCCCGTTTACCAATCCCGAAGACCCCGATTGGCACCAGCGCTATGCCACTTTTAACAACCCTGGCGAATACCACAATGGAGGCATCTGGCCCTTTATTTGTGGATTTTACGTTGCGGCTCTGGTGGCGGCCAAAAGGTACGCCCTGGCGGAAGAAAAGTTGCTTGCGCTGACCCAGGCGGTAAAAATGGTCCATTCGGCAAACGTCGAGTACGGCTTCAATGAATGGATCAAAGCCCAGGATGGCCTCCCCAAAGGGCAAGATTGGCAAACCTGGAGCGCCGCAATGTACCTGTACGCCGCCAAGTGTGTGGAAGAAAGACGAACCCCCTTTTTTGACGACATGCGTAAAGAAAATTGATATGAAAGTTGCCGTATTTAGTGCAAAACCCTACGAACAGGAATACCTCGATAAGTTCAACCACGAGAAGAAACACCAACTGGTCTATTTTGATGCCCCGCTGAATGTGGATACCACCAATTTGGCTTTGGGTTTTACTGCCGTTTGTGTATTTGTGAGTGACAAAATCGACCGTGCAACCATTGAAAAACTGGCAAAAAACGGGGTAAAACTCATCGATTTGCGCAGCGCTGGTTTTAATAATGTAGATCTTGAGGCGGCAGCAGCGCATCAGATCAAAGTCCTGCGGGTGCCCGCTTATTCACCCCAAGCCGTAGCCGAGCACGCGGTGGCCCTCATCTTGACCCTCAACCGAAAAACCCATAAAGCTTACAATCGAGTCCGGGAAGGTAATTTTTCCCTGGAAAACCTGATGGGCTTCAACCTGTACGAAAAAACAATCGGCGTCATCGGCACGGGGCAAATTGGTGCAGCCTTTTGTAAAATCATGTTGGGCTTTGGCTCTAAAGTCATTGCCTACGACCTCATCAAGTCCGAAACGTTAAGCGGACTAGGGGTCGAATACCAGTCCATGGATGTGCTGTTGCACGAATCCGACATCATTTCCCTGCATTGCCCGCTCAATCCCGATACCCATTATTTGCTGAATGACCTTGCTTTTTCCAAAATGAAAAAAGGGGTCATGCTCATCAATACGAGCCGGGGAGCGCTCATCAATACGACGGATGCGATTGAGGCATTAAAGTCCGGTAAATTAGGTTACCTTGGGATCGACGTCTACGAACAGGAAGAAAATTTATTTTTCAAAGACCTATCCGAAAGCCTCGTACAAGATGATGTAATCGAAAGATTAATGGCCTTTCACAATGTGCTGATTACCCCCCATCAAGGATTTTTTACCCAGGAAGCACTAGACGAAATTGCTACGGTCACGTTGAAAAACTTTACCGACTTTGAAGAGGGCCTGGCCCTGGAAAATGAAGTGAAATTTAACAAAAAGAAATTGTAAAAAAGCCAATTCATTTGAAGCTATACATCAAGTACATGTTGAGCAACCGCTGCAAAATGGCAGTAAAAGAAGAGTTGAAAAAGCTGGGGTTGCACTTTGTCGTGGTTGATCTGGGTGAAGTAGAGATCATGGAAGAGCTCTCCTCTGAACAACACTGGCAGCTGCATGCAGGGCTGCACAGCGTCGGACTGGAACTGATGGAGGATAAAAAAGGCGTCCTGATCGAGAAAATAAAAAAGGCCGTTGTTGACATGTTGGATCAGAGGGAGGGAATGGACAAAGTGAATTTTTCGGATTTTTTAAGCGAAAAATTAGAACAGGAATACGCTTACCTGGCCAATCTTTTTTCGGAAGTACAAGGCATTACCATTGCACAATACATCATTGCGCAAAAAATTGAACGGATCAAAGATTTGATCCTGTTCGATCAGCTTAGCATTACCGACATTGCCTGGAAAATGAATTACAGCAGTGTGGCTCATTTGTCCAACCAGTTCAAAAAAATCACCGGATTGTCTCCTTCTCAGTTTAAACAATTGAGAAACCATCGGCGGAACCCGGTCGAAGAAATTGAAACCTTAATCGACATCCCCCAATAACATGGAAATAGAAATGAAAGAGCCCCGGGACAAAACGGCTTCGGTAAACGCTGGATCAAACCATTGGGCAATTGCCCGCAAAAGTATGGAGGCTCAGGCATTGATGGTTCAAAACATGCTCATGACGCTTCCGGCATTTATCTGCATCCTGCGAGGAACTGATTATGTTTTTGATTTTGTCAATCCCCAGTATCAACAATTGTTTGGCAAACGGGAATTGTTGGGCAAGCCCCTGCTCGTAGCACTTCCAGAATTGGCCGGGCAGGGCATTGAGCAGTTATTGGAAGAAGTGTACCAGACGGGTGAACCATTCATTGGTGTAGACCTGCCATTTTTATTGGCCCGCGATGAAAACATGGAACCTGAATTGAGGTATTTCAATTTTTGTTACCAGCCCATGCGTGATGAGCACAACCAGATTTTTGCCATTTTAGACTACGGATATGAAGTGACCGAGCAGGTCAATGCCAAAAAATCAAACCAGAAAAGCCAGCAACAAAATGCCCTGGAACTGGAAGAAAAGGTCCAACAACGCACCTTTGATCTCAACACAGCCAATGGAGTACTGCGCAAGAAGAATCAAGAAATAGAAGCAAACCGGGGAAAACTATTGTCGGAATACGCCCGGAGCCTAATTGAAGCAAGTCTTGACCCTTTGATCACGATCAGCACCAAGGGAAAAATTACGGATCACAATGAGGCTTTGGTAAATATTACTGGAAAAACACGTAATCAATTGATTGGTAGTGACTTTAGTCTTTATTTCACTGAACCAGAAAAAGCCAGTGAAGTATACGAGGAAGTTTTTGAAAAAGGTTTTGTGACCAATTATCCGCTAACGCTGGTTGACCATAAGTTGACAGATGTGTTGTTCAATGGTTCGGTGTACAAAGACGAAAAAGGCAATGTGCTTGGGGCCGTGGTCGTGGCTCGCGATATTACCGAGCAAAAAGTCATCGAAAAAGCAATGCTCGAGGCTAAAGTGTCTGCGGAGCTGGCGGCGGGAATGGCCGAAGAAGCAAAAAATAAAGCCGAAAAAGCGACGCTCCTGGCTGAGGATGCTTTGAAATCGAAGCAACAATTTTTGTCCAACATGAGCCATGAAATTCGCACGCCCATGAATGCGATCATCGGCTTTACGAAAGTGGTCTTGAAAACGGAATTGTCGGCTAAACAAAAAGAGTATTTAACCGCCATAAAAATGAGTGGTAATGCCCTCATTGTCCTCATCAATGACATCCTCGATTTGGCAAAAGTGGATGGAGGAAAGATGACCTTTGAAAAAACGCCCTTCCGGATGGCCTCTTCTATATCGGCCATGCTCCATTTGTTTGAGACCAAAATCCAGGAAAAGAATTTAGTACTGGTTAAAAACTACGACGAATCAATCCCGGAAGTGCTGATCGGCGACCCCGTGCGTTTGCACCAAATTATTATGAATTTGGTGGGCAATGCGGTGAAATTTACGACAACAGGAAAAATTACCGTCAGTGTCCAGATGTTGGAGGAAGACGAGGAGTACACTACCGTTGAATTTGCCATCAAGGATACGGGCATTGGGATAGCGGAGCATAAAATTGACCAGATTTTTGAAAATTTCCAACAAGCCCACACCAGTACCTCCAGGTTTTATGGCGGAACGGGCCTGGGCCTGGCCATCGCCAAACAATTGGTAGAACGGCAGGGAGGAAGCATTCAGGTAAAAAGTAAAATTGATGAAGGTTCTGTTTTCAGTTTTGTCATGAAGTTTGAAAAAACTACGGAGGAAATGGAAATGGAAATTGCTACTGTAGCATTTGAGACCGACATCAAAAACATCAAAATATTGGTAGTAGAAGACATGCCGCTCAATCAGTTGCTGATGAAAACGGTTTTGGAGGACTTTGGATTTGAACTCGATATCGTCGCCAACGGTAAACTGGCCATTGAAAAACTACAAGTTGGCGTTTACGACATCATTTTGATGGACTTGCAGATGCCCGAAATGAATGGATTTGAAGCCACGGAGTACATTCGCAATACCATGCACTCCACAATCCCCATTATCGCGCTGACCGCCGATGTCACTACGGTTGACATGGACAAATGTAAAGCCGTGGGCATGAACGATTACATTGCAAAACCCGTTGACGAAAATTTTTTGTACAATAAAATCGTCGGATTGGTCACCAAACCGGTATCCAATCCCATTCCCAAAGTGGTTGAAATAGAACTAAGCGAAAAATTAAAGTGCATTGACCTGGAGTACCTCATTCAGCGCACCAAAAACAACCCTGGCATGATCATGGAAATGATCGCTGCGTATTTGGAACAAACGCCTCCCCTCGTCACGCACATGAAACAAAGCTTTTTGGACAAAAACTGGGAGGGTTTACACGCCGCAGTACACAAAATCATCCCCTCGTTTTTGATCATGGGCATCAATCCGGATTTTGAAAGCATGGCCAAAAAAATTCAGGATTATGCCCGTACCCAACTACAAAACGATGGAATACATGACATGGTGTTACAGCTTGAAACCGTTTGTAATCAGGCTTGTCGTGAATTAGAGGAAGAACTCAAGCGGATCAAAATAACCAACCCATGAAAAAAGAAACAAAAATCAAAATGTTTTTGGTAGACGACGATGCCGTTTTCCTGAAGCTCTTGGAAGTTGATTTTCAACAACATGCCGATTACATCGTCAAAACGTTTGCCACCGGTGAACTTTGTTTGGCAAATTTGTCCTTCAACCCGGACATCGTCATTCTGGATTACCACCTCGATGGAATCGATAAAAATGCCATGAATGGAATCCAGACCCTCGACAAGATCAAAGAATACAATCCAGATATTGCGGTGGTGATGTTGTCTTCTCAAGACAAGATTGAAGTAGCGGTGGATTGTATGCACCACCTGGCTTTTGACTACGTGGTGAAAAGTGAAACGGCCTTCTTCCGCTTGCAAAAAAACATCTCCACCATTTTTCGGTTCAAAAAAATGGAGAAGGAATTGAGTTGGTACATGGAGCGGATGTAATCAGCCTTTTTTCTCATCGGTGATAAATACGGGCTTGTCGACTACAATTTCTTTTATTTCTACAAAAACAGCAAATGGATTGGGGCGGATCTTCCCCCCATGTTCATTGGCGTAGATCTTGGTGAACTCCGCACCGAAATAGAGGATGAAGGCAGAATAATACACCCAAAGGATGATCAACACCACGGCGCCAGCTCCACCGTAAACCGATAGGGTACTGGAACGACTGAGGTACAGGTTGATCACATATTTACCCAGCAAGAACAATACGGCAGTAAAAGCCGATCCCACCAATACGTCTTTCCATTTCAATTGGGCATCTGGCAGTATTTTGAAAATTACCGCAAAAAGCAGCAATACAATGCTCAGGGTCAATACATTGCTGGTGATGTAGGCCAGCCAGGCAAAGGAGATGACGTTGGTGCTGATCCAATGATCCAACAAACTCAAGGCTGCGCTCAAAACCAGGGAAACCAACAGCAAAAAGCCAATGCCCACTACCATCGAAAAAGAAACCAGTCGGGTCGTGATGAAGCGCAGCCAACTCCGCTTTGGCTTGGCCCGGATGGACCAGATGATGTTGATGGAGTCCTGGATTTCAATAAAAACACCAGTTGCGCCCAGGAAAAAAGTAATGATCCCGACCGCTGTCACCCAGGGGGTATCGCCAGAGATGCGGACATTATTGATCATTTCCTGCAATTGGATCGCCCCGGTTGTACCCATCAAACCCTCGAATTGTAGATACAGGTAGCCCTCCGCTGCTTCTTTTCCCAGCAAAATACTGCCAATCGCAATCACGATCAGCAACATCGGTGCCATCGAAAAAAGGGTGTAGTAGGCCAGTGATGCACTCAATTTGGGTCCATTGTCGCCAATGAACTCCCATGTGGCCAGGCGCAACAAGCGCCCGAAAGACTGGAAACCACGCCAAAGGTTTTGAGGGGAAAGTCGGGAAAGCAAAGACATTTTCATAGTCTACAAAGATGCTGGCATTGGGTGGTAAAGACCTTACACAATTCCATGTTTAAGTTACATTATTCACGCTTTATAATCAGTGAATTATGTAATTTTTTTCCAAAATCATGTAATGTCTTTTGACAATGAAGTCCACAACTTTGTACCGCTCATATTTCCTCCACATTCAAACAACAAAAACAAAAGCTATGAACAATCTATTCAAGGGACTCATTGCGGGGTATGGTGCCATGAAACTAGGTGGTGGATGCCTAGGCACCATCGTGGTATTTGTCATCATCTGGGTCATACTCGGGCAGTGTAGTTGATTAAACGAATAAAAATAAAATCATGCAAAAGAACATAGTAATCGCAGCAGCAGCGCTGCTCAGCGTGTGCTTCCTGCAATCTTGCGGAAACACCGACAACCATCCCAATGCCAGCGAATTGGATACCACCATGCACCCCAAAGCGCCGAAAGATTCAACGGGGAAAGCTAAAATGTTGATGGACAATGATTTGATGTTCTCTTTGAGCAGTACGATGGCCAAAATGAAGGCCATCGAGTTGAGTGGAGACTTTGATCTGGACTTTGCCAACATGATGATCCTGCACCACCAGGCCGCCATTGACATGAGCAGGGTGGAAATGGCCCAGGGCCGAGATGAACAAATCAAAGCAATGGCGCTAGACATCATCACCCTGCAAAATGCCCAGATTGTACAAATGCAGGAATTTGTGTTGAACTACAAAACACCAGTCATTAAGGTAGCACAAATAACTGAAAAGCCCAATCCTTTGGGGGCGACCATGAAAGCCATGATGGATAAAATGAACAACATGCCCATGACCGGCCTTACCGATCAGGACTTTGTAGCCATGATGATCCCCACCACCGCGCTGCAGTGAAAATGGCCGAAGATGAATTGAAGCACGGCAAAAACCCCGCTTTAAAAAAACTGGCCCAGCAAATGGTCGTGGACCAAAATGAAGAAATTGAAGAATTTAAAGCCTGGGTCATCAACCACCAATAGTAAAATAAAAAAATAAAAGCATACTTATTTTTTTAAATATGTGAATGATGTAAGTTATTCCAAAAACTGTGTAACACTCCAGACTACCCGTCGGCCTACCTTTGTGTCATCATCACAAAATCTTCATCATGACTATTCTGAATGTAATAATTGTCTTAGTTGTTGTTGGCCTCGTGCTTTGGTTGATCAACAACTACATCCCAATGGATGCCAAGATCAAAAGTATCCTCAACGTGGTGGTTTTGATTGTCGTCGTTCTTTGGCTCCTGCGTGCATTTGGACTCTTGAACGCCTTGAATGTGCCGATTTAACCCTAATCGTACCGACCCATCTCGGGGCTTCCTATTCCACAATTAAACAATCTTTGTAATGAAAAAAATACTCTTTTTTTTACTGCTCTCCGGCATCTTGTTCGTCGGATGTAAAAGTGCCCAGAAAACCCAAACCACCAACCAACCACGTTCCGACAAACCAAAATCAGCTAAGGACAAAACCACCAAAGGAGCCGTCATCGGCGCCACCGGAGGTGCGGTTATTGGTGGCATTATTGGCAACAAAGGGAACAACACCGTAATCGGTGCGATCATCGGTGCCGCCGCTGGAGGTGCTATCGGAGCTGTAATTGGCAGCAAAATGGACAAGCAAGCCAAAAAAATGGAAGAAGACCTGGGCAATACCGCAACAGTAGAACGGGTAGGGGAGGGCATTAAAGTGACCTTCAATAGCCAGTTGCTCTTCGATTTTGGTAAGTCCAGCTTGATGGAATCCAACAAACAAACCCTCGAAAATTTCGCTGAAACCTTAAAGCAAAATCCCGATACGGATTTACTGATCGTTGGGCATACCGACAATGTAGGTTCCAATGCATTCAATCAATCTTTATCCGAAAATCGCGCCGCAGCAGTATCCAATCACTTGTCCACTTTTGGCGTGAGCAGCAGCCGCCTGAAAATTCAGGGAATGGGTGAAACTCAGCCCCTGGTTTCAAACACTACTGAAGCAGAACGGGCACAAAACCGCCGCGTTGAAATCGCCATCATTGCCAATGAAGCTATGAAAGCGGATGCCAAAAAGGAAGCCGGTCAATAAGAGCTTGCTTAAACAAGCTATTCACTGTAATCGTAAACCCTGGTTATCACCACTAAAATTTGTGTTTTATGAAACTGAGAGAACTGAAAATCGCCATTTTTTTAGGTTTGGGATGCATCATGTTGATCCCTTCATTGGTAAGCGCCCAAGCTGCATTCGGAATCCGGGCGGGTTTGAATGCCACCAATATATCCTTTGACAATTTGGACAACCGCAGCGAACGCCTCGGCTGGCATGCCGGTGTTTTTGCCGACTTACCCATTTTGCCTGAATTTATCTCGATTCAACCTGAGTTGAGTTACTCCGTAAAAGGGACCAAATACAAGCCCTTAACCGAAAAGAAAACGTTAAGCTTCGATTATGTTGATTTTCTTTTGCCCATAGCTTTTAAACTGGGGCCAGTAGATCTACAAGTTGGCCCATTCGCCTCGTATTTGATTTCAGACCGCGATTACATCGTCATTGAAAACAATCAGGTGGTTACCGATGCATTTAAAAAGTTTGATGGAGGCCTTACCGCGGGCATCAGCTTCAATTTTAACAAGGTATTCTTAGGCATCAGGTACAACCAAGGCTTTTCTGATCTGACCAGAGACAATGTCCGGGAATTCCTGGGCAGTGGAAAAAATGGAGTGGGTCAGGTTTCATTGGGCTTCAAGTTCTAATCAAAGTTGAGAAGTTGAGAAAGTTGAGGAGGTTGAGGCTGCCGCAAGCGACAAACCAAAGCGACAACTAATTTTTCATTTTGAAGCCAATTTTTTGTCACTCGCGGTAGCCTCAACCTTCTCAACCCCTCAACCTTTTCAACCCCCTCAACATAGAACCAATGAGAAAGATAAAAAACATTATCGTTCCAACTGATTTTTCAGTGACGGCACGCAATGCTTATCAATACGCCCGGGGCTTAGCCCAAGTCTTGGGCGCCTCCATTACGGTTGTACACGTAAAAGAGCACTTCATCCCCGTTTCTGAATTCAATATTGCTCCCTTGTTTGGGCGAGAAGAAAACAATTTGACCACAGCGATGGAAACATTTGTGGCTGAAGAACAAGCCATCAATGATGGAACAATTGTAAAAAGTAAAATCAAAACCCAAATCCTTCGGGGGGACCCCACAGGTAGCTTATTAACGCTATCTGCGGACCCCGAAACCGATTTGATGGTCATAGGCACAACGGGTTTGCAAGATGTGATTTCCAAAGTTATGGGTTCTATTTCCGGCACAATTGCCAGCAAGGCCCTTTGCCCAGTCATTCTCGTTCCCTCGCTTGCGGAATGGATGCCCATTGAGCGGATGCTCTACGCCAGTAATTATGAATCGATGACCCCCGAACTCATTGGAGAAGCAACTGATTTTGCCCGCTTTTTGCAGGCCGATACTCATTTTGTGCATGTTGACGATACAGTCTTCGAGGAGCAAAGCAAAACGACAGGAGTCAATTGGAAGCGACTTTTTTCCATGATTGATCCAGCACTAATGTATCAAACCCATGCTATTCATGGCAGCGATACCATTGTGGAACTGGGAAAATACGCGGCAGAGCACCACATCGATCTGCTGGTTTTTGTGAGCAAACACCGCAGTTTTTGGGAGAATTTGTTCCACAACAGCGTTACCCAAAACATGGCACTAAGCACTGAAATCCCCATGATGGTGCTGCATTTGGATGATAACGAGTAGGAGTAACCTTAACATACAATTCAAAATCAGAAAAATGCACAACTCAGAAAAAGGAGTAGCGCACGGTTTGCGCGCTTTGTTTGTCAATGAACTCAAAGACATTTATTGGGCAGAACAGGCACTGGTCAAGGCGATCCCTAAAATGATCAAACATGCCAGCGCGGTGGAATTGATTGATGCACTTACCAAGCACCTTGAAGTTACGAAAGAGCATATAACCAGACTGGAAGCAGTTTTTTCTTCCGTTGGTGAAAAACCGGAAGGAAAAAAATGCGAAGCCATCGCTGGCCTGATCGCGGAGGCTGAAGAAATAATGGAAAAAACCGAATCGGGAATGGTTCGGGATGCTGGAATTATTCTGGCGGCACAAAAAGTGGAACATTACGAAATCGCCACCTACGGTACCCTCCGAACTTTTGCCAGAACCCTCGGAGAGCTGAAAGCAACCGCTTTGTTGCAAGAAACGCTGGACGAGGAAAAAGAGGCCGACGTCAAACTGACGGTAATCGCTGAATCTTTTGTCAATGAAGAAGCTGTTACTGGCGGGTAGCCAACTTTTGCTGGTACAAGTCTCTGATTTGTACCCATTATTCTCGTGTCTCTAACGCAGGTGCAACACGGAAAATGTCTGAGATTTTTACAAAAAATTTAATTCAAAAAAAATGAGTCAGGACAAAGCAATCGCAGTGTTGAACACACTGGTCGAAATCAACAACGATAGAATTGAAGGGTATGAAACGGCTTCTAAAGAAACCGAAGAAGCAGATCTGAAAGCCCTGTTTTTCCATCTTTCACAAACCAGCCTCAAGTGTAAAAGAGAGCTGGTGTATGAAATCCGCAAATTGGGAGGAACTCCAATTGAAGAAACTACTACAACCACTGGTAAGCTTTACCGGGTTTGGATGGACATTAAAGCGGCCTTTACCGGCAACGACCGCAAAGCCATCCTCAACTCCTGTGAATATGGTGAAGAGGTTGCCTTGGATACCTACCACGATGCCTTAAACAACAACCTCGAATACCTCAGCTCCGACCAACAAGCACTATTGACCAAACAACACCTGCTGATCAAAGAAGGCCACGACAAAATCAAGGCTTTGCGGGACGCATTGGTAGAAGCATAGCGTAATCTCCAAACCCCCGACCCCGGTGAGGCAGGGGTGATTGGTTCTAAGTTGCGCAGCTGCGCTGCTTGTTTTTTCACCACGACGACACGACGACACGACGACACGACGTTTTGCTCCGCTCCACACGACGCAAGCGTCGTGTTTTTGAAGCGCGAAGCGCGAAAAACGTCGTGTCGTCGTGGTGAAAAAACATTTTGGCGTAGCCAAAATAAATCGGTTGTGTGGCAAAAAAACAGAACCAATCGATCCTGCCTCACCGGGGTCGATTTTTTCAATCCTGTGTAATTCTAAGTGCTGGAACCTTATCTCCAATAAATCAAAAAACAGGATGACCATTTACATCCAATACATGGTTTCGTTTCGATGCAAATTGTTGGTGAAAGCTGAACTCGATAAACTCGGGTTGCTCTACACGTCCGTAGAGCTGGGTGAAGTGCAACTCAGGGAAGGCCTGAGCGCTGATCAGCACGCCCGGCTGAGCACTGCCCTCTTAAAATCCGGCCTTGAGTTGATGAGCAGCAAAAAAACCATTCTGATTGAAAAAATAAAGCACATTGTGATTGAAATGGTGCACCACCAGGGTGATGCACCTGTGCTAAATGCTTCGGCGTTCATCAGCAGTAAATTAGATTACGATTTTAATTACCTCTCCAAGCTTTTTTCGGAAGTAAAAGGCA
>ENA-UOWO01003787-UOWO01003787.1-activated-sludge-metagenome-genome-assembly--contig:-NODE-3787-length-17209-cov-5.958610_pt1 | contig 17209 bp, 15 predicted proteins | sample MGYA00238148_ERZ761564 | MGnify/ENA primary metagenome ERZ761564 (study PRJEB28885, sample SAMN05720194) | activated sludge metagenome | isolation source: Anaerobic digester | place: USA...
GAACGGGGCGACATCATTCTCGTACCGCCGCGCCCGAAACTCGTGCGCCCTGACCCGCTCAAGGAACTTGGCACGATTGCCGGTATCATCGGTAATCTCGCCGTCACCTACAAGGTCGTCGACGACACTAAATGACACGGTCCCTGAGCCTCGGTTCCTGAGCTTGTCGAAGGGCCCAACTGGCCGTCATCCCCGCGTAGGCGGGGATCCAGGCTGGCAGTTGATCAGATTCCCGCTGTCGCCGGAATGACTTGCCTGATAGTAGTGACGGAATGCTGAATAACTGTGTATAATTATCAGTCTGATATCTTTGTTAAAGAGGTAGGTTAATGCCCCATAAGAAGAATCCGGTAGAAAAGATCGTTAAACGCAATGGCCAGGTCGTGCCATTCGACAAGGAAAAAATCGTCAACGCCATTTTCAAGGCCGCCGTCGAAGTCGGTGGCGAGGACCGCCGCCTTGCCGAAATTCTCGCCGACAAGGTCGTGCATCAGCTTGAACTGACGAAACAACCGCCGGCACTGCCGAGCGTCGAAGAAGTTCAGGACCTCATCGAAAAGGAATTGATCGAAGCCGGGCATGCACGCACGGCCAAGACTTTTATCATTTTCCGCCACATTCACAACAAGCTGCGCGAGGGCCAGGAAAAGCAGCAGGCCAGCTCGTCGGGCAATATTCCCTATAAAAAGATCTGGCAGGTGCTGAACTGGTCGATCGATAACAACTGCTTCAGCGTCGACAAAATCAACGAGCATATCGAAAAGGGCACTTACCCTGAACTGGTCAAGGCAGTTACCGCCAAATACGACGCCGACATCGCTTCGGCAGCCGAAAAGATCATCGCCCGCAAAGATCAGGTGCGCATCGTCATTATCGCCGGGCCGTCAAGCTCAGGCAAGACGACCACCACGATCAAGGTCGGCGAACATCTGCAGAAGATGGGCTATGAGCTGGTGTCGATGGAACTCGACAACTATTATTTCGATCTCGAACACCACCCGCGCGACGAATTCGGTGATTACGACTTCGAAACACCCGAAGCGCTCGATCTCAAGCTGATCAACCAGCATCTGGCCGACCTGCTCGACGGCAAAACCATTCAGATGCCGCGCTATAACTTCAAGACCGGTAAACGCGAAGCCGAAACCGATCCGATGAAGCTCGAAAAGAACCAGATTCTGCTGCTCGACAGTCTGCATGGCCTCTATGGCCCGATGACCAGCAGTGTGCCCGACGAAAAGAAATTCAAGCTCTACATCGAAACTCTCTGCCAGATCAAGAACAAAGCCGGCGAATTCATTCGCTGGACCGACGTGCGCCTGCTGCGCCGCATGGTGCGCGATTCGTGGCACCGCAGCTACAACCCGCGTCAGACCCTCGAGCACTGGCATTATGTGCGTCGTTCCGAAATTCAGCACATCATCCCGTTCCTTGGCACCGTCGACCATATCATCGACGGTTCACTGCCATACGAACTGCCGGTTTACAAGAAGCATCTGTTCCATTTCTTTCCCGATTTCGTGAAAGACTACCGCGAAAACCCGAAACGCCAGGATGCCTACATCAGAGCCAAACGTGTTTTCGACATTCTCGATTCCCTCAAAGTCTGGGAAGACGAATCGATCATCCCGAAAGACGCACTGATCCGCGAATACATCGGCGGCAGCATCTACGAATACTGATTCAGATATAAAAAAAGGGCCGGTCTCACGACTGGCCCTTTTTTTATGCCGTCAGGCCGAAGCTGCTGAATCAGGGAATACTGATAATCAGAGTGCGGGTGCGGGGGCCGTCGAATTCGCAGAGGTAGATGCCCTGCCAGGTGCCGAGCACCAGGTCGCCGTTGGCGACGATAAATGTGTGGCAGCTGCCGAGCAGACTCGATTTTACATGCGCGGCACTGTTGCCTTCGGCATGCCGGTCGTTCGGGTCATAGGTCGGAAACGCCTGTTCGAGGCGGCGCAGCATGTCGCTGACAACCGCCGGGTCGGCATTCTCGTTGATCGTGAGCGCGGCAGTCGTGTGTGGCACCGACACGACGATGTGACCGTCGGTCATACCCGACGCGGCGACAAAGCGCCGGATCGTCGAGGTTACATCGACCATGGCCTGTTTTGCCGGGGTTCTGATACTCTCTTCGAAAATCATGTCAGCGTTCTCCTGTGATGATCAGTATCTGACCGGCGGCCAGGGTTAAGTGGTCTGTCTGTCTGGGCATTGCCGCAACGCCTTCGGGGCGGTGAATCATAAGCTTCGTGACATTTTTAAGTCGTTTTGGCATGGCAACCGTCGCCGCTTGAGCGCCATTGTTGACGACGACCATGGCGTGCTGCCCGGCGGCGGTGGTTTTTATGTAGCCTCTGACCCCGGTTTTATCAGGCTGCCAGCTGCCAAAGGGTATCACTGCGCCTTCGCAGTTGAAAACTTTCGCGGCTGACTTTATCTGTAAAACTCCGCTCATGAACGCCGGCAGATCAGAATCGACGCCGCGGGCAAATTCGGCCGGGCCGGAACGCAGCACGTCGATGCGTTCGAACAGAGCTGTTTCTGAACCGGCGGCAAACATCAGGTCTGAACTCATCAGAGCCGCGAGCACAAAGTCGAGCTTCATATGCGTGATGACCGCCTGCCGGTCTTTTTCACCGAGCTGGGCGAGTGAATGCAGCTTTTCGTGTTCGACGAATTTTCTGACGACCGCCTTGTCGTTGAGCCCTTTGACATCGGCGCTGCGGTGGCGGGCGCAGGCTTTCATCGCCGGCATCAGGGTATCGTGACTGCTGTAGATGGTGCAGGTCGGCAGGCCTTTCGAGCGTTTGTAGAGCGTGTAGATATCGGTCGGAATATAAAGCCCGCCGCTGTACCAGTACATATTGTTGAAAAAACGGTCGGCACCGGCGGCGATACCTGATTCGGCGAGTTTGATCAGTTTGGCCATGCCGAGGTTCTCGGCTAGAAACCAGACCTGTTTATTGCGGCGCCGGGTTTCCTGAACCAGGCGTTTCAGGCCGGCCGGGTCGAGGCCCCAGGCCGCATCGATGCGGATAGCGTTAACGTGCATTTTTTCGACATGCGGGAAAATAACCTTTTCGAGCCAGTAATCCTGAAGTTCGCGATTGCCGTTGTCGAGCACGTAGGCGCCCCAGTTGATGCGCACCCTTTTGCGGTCGGCATCTTCGTCGTCGGCGCCGGCTTCGATGCCGCCGTCGGCGTGGTTCTTGAACCATTCGCGCTTGAGGTTCTCTGCCTGCCAGTCGGCATGATTGAACGGAATATCGATCATGCGGTCCATGCCGAGTTCTTTGACAAACAGCATGAATTCGGCGAATTTTTCCCAGGTGCCGAACAGGGAGCAGGGTTGTTCGTAATTTTTCACCACATAGGCCGAAAAGCTCGGCAGAAAATGCGGCAGAATCAGCAATACATTGACGCCAAGGCTTTTCAGCCCAACCACGTAGGTTTTCAGGTCATCGAGGCTGGCGAAAAAATTCAGCGGCACATCGGCGTAAACCTTGCCCCGCTGCTGTTCCGGCAGCAACGCCATCCGCTCAAACCGCAGATTATCAGAATAAAACATATCTATACTCATCTGTTCTCCTGTATCAAATCATCATCCCCGCATATGTGAAGTATCGTCATCCCCGCGCAGGCGCTTTTGCCACGTCATCCCCGCGCAGGCGGGGATCTAAGCTGTAAGCTGCTAGATTCCCGCTTTCGCGGGAATGACGAATGCTTTCGCGGGAAATACTTCTATCCACATATGTCATCATACAGATCTTTCCACGTAGGGTTAAACTCTTCAATTAGTTTTATTTTCCAGGCTCTTTTCCATTTTTTTATACATTTTTCTCTGTATATGGCTTCTTCCATATTGCTTAGCAATTCATAATAAACAAGCTTATGAACGTGATATTTTTGGGTAAAACCTTTAACTACATCGTTTTTATGTTCCCAGACCCTTTTTATCAGATTGCTTGTTACCCCTGTGTAAAGAACCCCCTGGGCTTTACTCGTCAGAATATAAACTGTTGGTTTTAACTCATCTTTCATTGGCAATGGCGTGGCGGAGGAGGGTGAGGGCGTAGGCGCGTTTTTCGGCTTCGCTCATTTTCGTGAAGTCGCGCCGGTAGTTTCTGGCGGTCGGTGCGGCCGGGGCCGCCTGTGTCTGCTGCAGCCGCTTTTCGCCGGCCATCTCTTCGGCTTCGAGTTCTTCGACGGTGATCAGTGAGTCGCACAGCAGGGTGGCCTCATTGTCGATCATTTCGCAGAAGCCTCCGGTGGTGGCAAACAGCCGGCGGTGCCCGGTGATTTCAAGAATACTGATGACTCCGGGTTCCATGACGGTGAGCAGCGGCTGCCGGCCGGCCATGACGCCGAGCGAGCCGCGGTGGCCGGGCAGCTGCAGCGCCTTTGCTTCGAGCGAGATCAGGTGCCGGCCGGGGCGGGCGAGAGTTACGGTAAAAGACTTTTTCATTGCTGTTTTTTCAGCGTTTCAGCTTTCTTTTCGACGTCGGCGATGTTGCCGGTCATATAGAATGCCTGCTCGGGGTAACTGTCGTATTTGCCGTCGACAATCGCTTTGAACCCTTCGATGCTCTCTTTGACCGGCACATAACGGCCCTGGTGCCCGGTAAACTTTTCGGCGACGAAGAATGGCTGTGAGAGAAACTTCTGAATGCGTCTGGCGCGGTTGACGATGGTTCGGTCTTCGTCTGAAAGTTCTTCCATACCGAGAATCGCGATAATATCGGTGAGTTCCTGGTAGCGCTGCAGGATTTCCTGAACGAGGCGGGCGGTCTGATAGTGTTCGTTGCCGATGACGTCAGGAGACAGCAGGCGAGAATTCGAGGCCAGCGGGTCGACGGCCGGGTAAATGCCGAGCTCGACAATTTTGCGCGAGAGAACCGTTGTCGCGTCGAGGTGCGAGAAAGTAGTGGCCGGTGCCGGGTCAGTGATATCGTCGGCCGGAACGTAAATGGCCTGCACCGAGGTGATCGAGCCGGTGACGGTGGTGGTGATGCGTTCCTGCAGGGTGCCCATTTCGTTGGCGAGGGTCGGCTGGTAACCAACTGCCGACGGCATACGGCCAAGCAGCGACGAAACCTCTGAACCGGCCTGCACGAAGCGGAAAATATTGTCGACGAACAGCAGCACATCCTGAGCTTCACGATCTCTGAAATATTCAGCCATTGTCAGGGCGGTCAGAGCGACGCGCAGACGAGCGCCGGGCGGTTCGTTCATCTGACCGAACACCAGGCAGGTTTTGTCGAGAACGCCGGAGTGTTTCATGTCGAGGTAAAGGTCGTTGCCCTCGCGGGTGCGTTCGCCGACGCCGCCGAAAACCGATACGCCGCCGTGCTGCTTGGCAATGTTGTTGATCAGTTCCATGATCAGAACGGTTTTTCCGACGCCGGCGCCGCCGAACAGACCGATTTTGCCGCCGCGCGCGTATGGCGTCAGCAAATCGATGACCTTGAGGCCGGTTTCGAGAATATCGGTGGTTTTGCCCTGCTGCCTGAAAGCCGGCGCCGGGCGATGAATCGGCCATTTTTCACCGGAACGGGCGAGTGGCCCGGCATCGTCGATGGTTTCGCCGAGCACGTTGAAGATGCGGCCGAGCACGTGGTTGCCGACCGGCACCGAAATTGGCTTGCCGGTGTCTTTAACCGGCAGGTCGCGGCGCAGCCCGTCGGTGGGGCCCATGGCAACGGCTCTGATGATATCGTTGCCGAGGTGCAGGGCGACTTCAAGAACCAGTTTCGTGTTCATCAGCGGGTTCTGAACTTCGAGGGCGTTATGGATACTGGGCAGATGGCCGGGCGGAAACTTGACGTCAACGGCCGGCCCCATGATCTGTATTACTTTTCCTTCACTCATGACTGGCTCCTGGTGGTCGCCGGCTCAGGCCTGCGACCCGGCGATAACTTCGGCGATTTCTCTGGTGATAAGGGCCTGACGGCTGCGGTTCAGGTCGAGTTTAAGGTCATCGATGATCTCTTCAGCGCGGTCGGTGGCCGAAGTCATCGCGGTCATGCGGGCGCTCTGTTCGGCGGCCGACGATTCGACAATGGCGCGGTGCAGCAGGTTGCGCAGGTATCTCGGCATCAACTGATCGAACAGCAGGGCAGGGGACGGCAGAAAATCGAAGGTGTGGGTAACCTGATTGTCGGCCCGCGGGCCCATCGAGCTGGTATCTACCGGCAGCAGCCGGCTGATCACCGGATGTTTGCGGGTAGCCGAAATGAAAGAGGTATAAATCACGCTGATTTCATCAACCTGGCCGCTGATGAAAAGTTCGAACAGACGTTCGGAAAGCGGAAACAGGTCGGTTTCGACCGACTTTACACCGATATCCGGCCAGGCTGCGAACAGAGGTATGCCCTTCTGTTCAAAGAATCTGACCGGCTTGCGCCCTATCACTGCAAGTTTTCGCCCGGGCGCCGGGTGCTCGTTGATTGCCTGCATGGCAAAGCGGTGCAGCTCGTGGTTGAAACCGCCGCACAGGCCGCGTTCGCCGCCGATGACGACGATGCAGGCATTTTTTACCTCGCGTTCGCTGAGGCAGGGGTGTTTGAAATCGGGCAACTCACGCTTGACGCTCTGAACAATGTGTTCGAGCCGGCTGATGTAAGCTTTCGTCAGGTTGATCGCTTCGATGGCACGGCCGAGTCTGGCGGTAGACATCATTTTCATGGCGCTGGTAATCTGCTGGGTGGTGGCCACCCCGCGGATTTTTTCGCGTATGTCACGTAATGAAGCCATCAGTGTTCCTTTTTATGTTTCTTCGCTTCAATGGCCTTTTCGGCTTCGCGCTGGCGTTCTTCGGCCTCGCGGCGTTCTTTTTCGGCCTGATAGCGCTCGGGGTGATACTGCAGCATGTAAACATTGTTGAGGAAAAACTCGATCAGCTCGGCGAACCGCGCTTCGATCTCGGGGGTGAGTTCGGGTTTTTCCCTGAAGTTGTGCATGATTTCGGGGTGTTTCTGGTGCAGATACTTGAGCAGAAACTTTTTGAAACGCACGATTTCGTTCTTCTGCAGCGTGTCGGTAAACCCTTTGGTGGCGGCCATGATCGTGACGATCTGGTCTTCGACCGCCATCGGCGTGTGCTGCGGCTGTTTGAGCAGTTCAACCAGGCGCTCGCCGCGGGCCAGCTGTTCCTGGGTGGCCCGGTCGAGATCTTTCGAGAACTGCGAAAAGGCGGCAAGTTCTCGAAACTGGGCAAGATCCAGGCGCAGTGGGCCGGCAACCTTCTTCATGCCTTTGACCTGAGCACTGCCGCCGACGCGGGAAACCGAAAGCCCTGCGTTGATTGCCGGTCTGATACCCGAGTTGAACAGTCCTGACTCAAGAACGATCTGGCCGTCGGTGATCGAGATGACGTTGGTCGGAATATAGGCCGAAGCGTCGCCGGCCTGGGTTTCGATGATCGGCAGGGCGGTGAGTGAACCGCCGTTGAGAACGTCGGCGAGTTTGGCAGCCCTTTCGAGCAGGCGGGCGTGCAGATAGAAAATGTCGGCCGGGTAGGCTTCGCGGCCGGGCGGGCGGCGCAGCAGCAGCGACACCTGGCGGTAGGCGACCGCGTGTTTGCTGAGGTCGTCGTAAACGCAGAGTACATGGTGACCCTTGTCACGGAAATACTCACCCATGGCGCAGCCGCTGAACGGCGCGACGAATTGCAGGGGCGCCGGTTCTGATGCCGAAGCGGCGACGATGATTGTGTGGTCGAGAGCGCCGTGGCGGCGCAGGGTCTCGACGGTCTGGGTGATGGTCGACATTTTCTGGCCGATGGCGACGTAGATACAGATGACGCCGGTGTCTTTCTGGTTGATGATCGTGTCGATGGCGATTGTCGTCTTGCCGGTCTGGCGGTCGCCGATAATCAGCTCGCGCTGGCCGCGCCCTATCGGAATCAGGGCGTCGATCGCCTGGATGCCAGTCTGCAGCGGCTCACATACAGGCTGGCGCTGCACGATATTGGGCGCATCATTTTCAATAGGGCGGTAGGTCTCGGGCAGAATCGGGCCTTCGCCGTCGATTGGCTGGCCGAGAGGGTCGACGACGCGGCCTAGCATCGAGCGCCCGACCGGCACCGAAAGAATCTGTTCGGTGTCCTTGACCAGGTCGCCCTCATGAATGCCCTCGTCTGAACCGAATATCAGGCAGCCGACGCTGTCTTCTTCGAGGTTGAGCACGTAGCCCCTGACACCGTTGGCAAATTCGACGAGGTCGCCGGCCATGGCTTTCGGCAGGCCATGAACGCGGGCCACGCCGTCGCCGACCTGCATGACAACCCCGGCTTCAACGGTTTTCAGCTCGGTCGAGAAATTTTCTATTTCACGTCTCAGAACAGCAATGATTTCGTCTGATCTGATACTCATGCCATGTCTCCTAGAGTGCTAAGCTCGGCTGATTGATAAGCGACATCAACCATTCATTGTCTACTCTGATCATCATCTCGCGCAGCAGCTTGAGGCGCGCTTTCAGCGAATCGTCGATTACCTGGTCGCCGAACTGCACTACCAGCCCGCCGATCACGTCGCGGTCGACCTTCTCGCGAATCTCGACCCGGCCGAACTTGCGTGTCAGAATGCCGCGCAGCCGCATGCGTTCAACCTCTGTCAGAGCCACCGCCGTCTTGATGATGATGCCTCTGATGCCGTGCCGACGACGGTACAGGCGCTCGATTTCGAGCCCGATGTCGGTGAACATGTGAATGCGTTCTTTTCTGACAAGCAGACAGATGAAGTCGACAACCCGACGGTCGGCCTGATCACCGAACAGTCGACGGATCATCTCGATTTTGCGGTTCGGGTGAATCGTCGGGTGATTGAGAATCTTGCTCAGATCGTCAACCCCGGCATAACAGGCGAAAAACGCCTGAAAGTCCTTGAACGACTCTTCGAAGCGCTCACCCTCGATTGTCAGAAAGAAAGCTTCGGCATAACGCTTGGTGATGACTTTGCGCTTTTTATCCATCAGTGCGCCCCATGGTCGGGAAGGTCGTTTTCGAGCCGCTCGATCGTGCGGGCGATCATGCGCCGATGATGTTCGTCGTCAAGCGATTCCTCAACGACTTTTTCGGCGGCCATCAGTGTCAGCTGCACCACATCCTCGCGAATGCGCGCCCAGGCTGACTGGCGTTCCATGAAGATTTCCATTTCGCCCTGTTCGATGATTTCTCCTGCCTTTTTGCGGGCTTCATCGATGATTTCCTCGACCCGCTCATCGGCCGAACGAATGGCTTTCTGCCTGATCTCGTAGAGTTCCTGCTGAATATTCTCGATATGCTTCTCGTATTCAGCCTTCAGTTCGAGGGTTTTTGCCTTCTCAGCTTCTATTTCGAGGCGAATGCGGCCGATATGGCGGCGGCGTTCCTCGATGATGTTGCCGATTGGCGCAAAAAGAAACTTTTTCAGCAGAAACAGCAGAATGAAAAAGTTGATCGTCTGCGAAATCAGCACCGTCAGGTCGAAGTCGAACATGCCTGGTTCATGGGCAACCGGCATTTCGGCATGCGGACCGGCAGCTGAAACGGCGACGGCCGACAGCAGAAAAATCAGCACCAGCACTGATGCCGATTTTCCGCGCCACCTGAGTTGGGGCCTGTTCATGTTACGCCTCGATTACCACTTGACGAAGAGAAGAATGAGAGCGATCAGCAGGCAGTAGATCGCCAGCGATTCGATCATCGCCAGACCGATGATCATGGTGAAACGCAGATCGTTTGCCAGTTCTGGCTGGCGGGCCATGGCGTCGGTCGTCTGGGCGATGACCTTGCCCTGGGCGTAGGCGGCCATGCCGCTGCCAAAGGCGACGCAGAATGCCGCACAGATGATTTCGGCAATATGACTGAGAGCGCTGGGATCCATAATTTCCTCCTGTTTTCAGTGCCCGTCAGACAGGGCACCGGACAAATAGACACCGGTGAGAATAGTGAACACAAGAGCCTGCAGCAGGCTGGTGAAAATTGCCATGATATACATCGGCAACGGCACCAGCAACGGAAAAAGCGCGACGGAAAGCACGAGAATGACCACGTCTTCGCCCATGATGTTGCCGAACAGGCGCAGAGTCATGCTGATCGGTCGCGAGATTTCGCCGATAATGTGAATTGGCAGCATCAGTGGCGCCATCCACCAGATGTTGCCGGTGAAATGCTTTATGTAGCCAAAACCGTGCGCTCTGATGCCGAGGTAGAAGGTGTAGACAAAAACGATCAGCGCCATGCCGAGACAGTTGGAAAACAGACTGGTCGGCGATTTGAGGCCCGGAACCAGGCCGAGCACATTGCTGGCGAAAATGTAAATGAAAATCGTCGACATCAGCGGCATCAGTTCTTTGACGTTCTTTTCACCGACGATCATGGTCATCAGCCCTTCGAGGCTCTCGTAGATGTATTCCAGCGTGGCCTGGCCGGTGCTGCCTTCAGCTTCGCTGAGGTTGCGGGTCAGATACCAGCAGCCACCCGCCAGGAAAAGGGTGATCAGCCAGGGCAGAACTGCGCCCGGCGAGGCCGGAATGAAGGCAAAAAGATAAAATATTTTCTGTTCGAGTGCGTGCATGTTGCGCCCTGTCTATCTGCTATCGGCATTTTTGTGACCGGTGTAAAGCACCCACAAAACTGTCGCCAGCACTGCCAGCTGACTGGCAAAGATACCTAGAACCATCTGCGTCACCGAAACCCCAAGCCTCGAGAGAACGAACACCAGTATGGCAATGAAAAGCAGCTTCAGATTAGAAAACACCAGCGCCGGAACATTTGCCCAGGCTGGTGCTTTTTCGAGAACCACAAATCCTTCGACCAGAACGATAAAACTTATGCTTCCCAGATAATACCCTATAATCGCTGAATAGTAAAATATGCCGCTCTGCAGCCAGGCAACCAGCAGCGGCAGCATTGCCAATAACCCGAGCAGCAGCACGTTCTGCTCACATCTGCGAAGTTTTGTTCTCAGCTCGGTCGCGTTCATTTCTGAAAGCTCCCATACTTTCTTTCAGCTGCCTGTATGTCTGCACAACCGCAGCCGCCAGTCCGAACAGTATACCACCCATCACCCCGTACGGGGCGACCTGAAAATACGCATCGATCTTGAGCCCGGCAAACAGCCCGATGGCAACGCAAATTCCGCCGGTCAGCCCGGTGCTCAGTACATTGCCCAGCACCCCCGTCTGCCGCACCAGCTTCTCTTTGCGTTGCCCGACCGGCATTTTTTGTTTGCCGTTTTCAGTCATCGTTCAATCTCTTTATCTGTCATTCCCGCGGCGGCGGTATTAACCGTCATTCCCGCGAAGGCGGGAATCTCATCGATAAGGCTTAGATCCCTGCCTTCGCAGGGATGACGCGTAAATCATTGATTTTACGCATTCAATATTGCCAGACCACTAGATCACCAGAGTGGGTTTCTGGCCTTTGATGTCTTCGATGTAGCAGCGCAGCAGTTCGGCGACACTCCAGGCCTGGGCGAAGCAGCCGCGCGGGCTGTGCGGCATGTTGCCGTCGAAGATTTCTGAGATACTGCCAAGGCAGGCTTCGCGATTCATGTGGTTGATGAATGGCTCGATCATCAGCGAAGCGCGCAGCTGCGATTCCATCGAAAAGTTGTTGACCTTGAGATACGAGCTGATGAACGGTCCGATGAGAAAGCCCCAGACCGTGCCCTGATGATAGGCGCCGTCACGCTTGACCCGGTCACCACCGTAGAACCCCTCATAGTGCTCGTCGCTGGGGGCGAGGCTGCGAAGGCCGTATGAAGTGTAAAGTTTAGCGAAGACCGCGTCGACGACCGCCTTCTCTTCGGCATGGTCGAGAACGTTGAACGGCAGAAAAACCGCGAAGATCTGATTCGGTCTGAAAGACAGGTCAGGGTTGCCATCGGTTTTTATATAATCGTAGAGGCAATTCTTGCGCTCGTTCCAGAATGCTTTGTGAAACGACGCCCTGACCTTGCGCGCCAGCGCCGTGACTTCGCGCGAGTGCCCCTCGAATTTTTCCTGCAGAATCGCGTAGATCTTGAGCGCGTTATACCAGAGAGCGTTGACCTCGACAGCTTTGCCGTTGCGCGGTGTCACCACCCAGCCGTCGACTTTCGCGTCCATCCATGTCAACTGCACGTCAGGGGTTCCGGCGCTGATCAGACCGTCTTCCTGGTCCATTCTGATTTCGTATCTGGTGCCATTCTGAAAGGCCTCGATGATCGCCGTCATGCCGTCGAACAGATGTTCGCGCACGAACTCGTAGTCGTCGGTATATTCGATGAACTTGTAAGCGGCGACGAAAAACCACAGCGAGGCGTCGACACTGTTGTATGATGCATCATTGCCGCTGTCGGCGAAGCAGTTCGGCACCAGACCGTTCTGAATGGCACCGGCAAACGTGCGCAGAATCGATCTGGCATCATCGAAGCGACCGGTGACCAGCGTCAGCCCGGGCAGTGAAATCAGGCTGTCGCGGCCCCAGTCTGAAAACCAGGGGTAACCGGCAATGATGGTGCGGCTGCCGGTGCTTTGCCGGTCGACGATGAACTGGTCTGCGGCAAGCAACAGCTGGCGCAGCAGCGGGTCGGTCGAGTGCAGCGAACCGGCGATGTTCTCGAGACGCTGTTCTTCGCGCTTTCTCAGATCCATCGGGTTGAACGAGCTGATCGGCCGGTCAGAGAAAATAACCGAAGCTGAACCATTGAACGGGCTGACTTCAAGGTAGCCGCACGAAAAATCGTCTTCGAGCGCCGGCAGACCGCGTTCTTCTTCCATCTGCAGCATGATGTCCTTGTGCCAGCGGCAGTCTTCTACAAATTTGCCGCGATCCCATCTGATATATAACTCAGGGGCGTTGGTAAACGGCTGCACCTTCATCTGTCGCTCGAAAACTTCGGCACAGTCCTGGACCCCGGCGTTTTCATACATATTGCCGTGAAAGTCCCTGAAAAGAAAATGCGGCCTGACGCGCAGTGACACCTTGCGGCTGTTGCCAAGCAGTTTGTAGGTAACCAGAGTGGTATTCTGCCCGTAAACCATGCTGATCGTCTTGATCAACATTACATCACGTATCTGGTAATACCAGGTCGGTAGCGGCTCCCGTTCGAAGCGTTCGAGATGCAGATAACCCGCCGGGTTTTTGATGTCTTCGGCATGCACGCAGGTCGACAGCGAAAATTCATTGCGATCGATGATCAAAGTCTCTTCAAGTCGCGATACCAGCACCAGTCTTTCAACCGGCGGCCGCTGTGCCGCCACGAGAATGCCATGATAACGCCTGGTATTGATGCAGGGAACCGTCGACCCGGCGAAACCGCCGATGCCGTTGGTCAGCAACCATTCCTGCCGCGTCGCTCTCGCAATGTCTGACTGAATTTCGCGTCCGGTTCCGGTCATTGCCTGTCTCCTGAATTTTGATTCTTATTGTGCGAAGTCTATACCACCACGCCCGCAAAAGCAAACTTGCGGTTTAAAACACTCGGCGGGTGGTGTATACTCAGGTGATAAAAATTGCCGGAGGGGTACATGCGACGCTGTCTGCTGATCGACGGAAACAACATCATTTTTCGCGCCTATTACGCTTTTCAGAATCAGAGACTGAAAACCAGCGACGGGGTGCAGACCGGGGCACTGTATGGCTTTCTGCGCATGCTGCTCAAAATGCTGAAAGATCGTCAGCCCGACCTGATCGCCGTTGCTTTCGATACCTCGCGCAATACCTTCAGACGCCGGCTGTACCCCGAATACAAGGCGAAACGCAAACCGACGCCCGAAGACCTGCTGGCGCAGATTCCGCTGGCGCACCAGGCGGTAGAGGCCCTCGGCGTCAAAATCATGACCCACGAAGATTATGAAGCCGACGACCTGATCGGATCGGCCGCCAAAAGCCTGGCGAAAGAATACGAAGTCAATATCGTTACCGGTGACCGCGACCTGCTGCAGCTCATCGATGACCATATAACCGTCGAGCTGTGCCAGAAGGGCGTGACCGAAATTCGCGAGGTCACTCCCGATGAATTCGTTAAGGAATACGGTTTCCCGCCGCAGGGCATTATCGATCTAAAAGCCCTGATGGGCGACGCTTCAGATAATATTCCGGGCGTAAAAGGCATTGGCGAAAAGAAGGGGCTGGCACTGATTCAGCAGTTCGGCAGTATCGACCGTCTATATCGCGAAATTGCCACGGTCGACAACGAAAAGATGCGGCAGAAACTTGCCGAAGAAGAAACAATGGCGCGGCTCTCACACGATCTGGCAACGATCAGAATCGATGTGCCGACCTTTGTACAGCCCGCCGACCTGCGCTGGAACCCCGACAATCTCAATTCAGACACCTTTACCGGCTTTCTTGCCCGCTATGAATTCAATTCTCTCTACCGGGAATTCGCCGGCCGTGACCTGCATGCCCGTGCCCGGGCCGCTGCGGCGGCGGGTGCATCTGCCCCGACCGTAGTCAATGAGAGCCAGGCTCCTTTCTCTGCGCCAGCCGGCGGGCCGAGCACCGGCGATCTGTTTGCCGCGCCGGCATCACATGCTGATGCGACTTTTGCTGCAGCGCCCGCTCCCGTCGAAACTGCCGGGCAGCCGGTACCGGGCGAAAAGCTCATTGTCAGTTCGCTGGCCGAACTGCAGAAGTTCTGGAACGAAGTCGGCGAGGTGCTCTGCCTTGATATCGAAACCGACGGCTTTGATCCGGTGAGCGACCATATCGTCGGCATTTCGTTCGCCACCGGCAGCGAAAAAGCCGTTTATGTGCCGCTGCGCCACGCTTATCTCGGGCTTTCACCCGAAGACCAGATGAATTCTGAAGAGTTTTTTGCCTTTCTGCGTGCCAACCTCAAGGGGCGCCGCATCGTCGGGCACAATCTCAAGTTCGATCTGGCCTTTCTAGCAGAAGAGGGCGTCAGCGCCGGCGGCGACCTTTTCGATACATTGATTGCCGCCTACGTCATTGACCCGACCCGGTCGAATGCCCTGAAAAGCCTCGGGCGCAGTCTGCTCGGTTTCGAGATGACCGAATTCAACAAGGTGGCGGCCGGTGGCAGTTTTGCCGCCGTCGATCTGGCAGCGGCCCGCGATTATGGCTGCCAGGACGTTCTGGTGACCATGCATCTTTACCCGCTCCTGCAGAAAGAACTGGCCGATAAAAAGCTGCTCAAACTTTTCAATGAGCTCGAAATGCCTCTCGTTTCGATTCTGCAGGGCATGGAACGCTTCGGTATCGGCCTCAACGAGCGCTACCTGACCGAGCTCGGCCGCGATCTCACCGATCACGCCGCCGAACTCGAAGCCACCATTCATGGCCATGCCAACCGGGTATTCAACGTCAATTCGACACAGCAGCTGCAGGAGGTGCTCTTTAAAGACCTCGGTCTCAATCCGCCAAAAAAGACGAAAACCGGCTATTCGACCGACAGCGAAGTGTTGCGGCTGCTGGCGCCAATGCACCCGATCTGTGGTGCGCTGCTTGAATACCGCGAACTGGCGAAAATGAAGTCGACCTATGCCGAATCGCTGACCACCCTGGTTAACCGCAAAACCGGCCTGATTCACGCCAGTTTCAACCAGGCGGTTACCGCCACCGGCCGCCTTTCGAGTTCGAACCCGAATATGCAGAATATTCCGATCAAAACTGAACTCGGGCGCAAGATCAGGCGGGCCTTTGTGCCGCCCCGCAAGGGCGACCTGTTCGTGTCGATCGACTATTCACAGATCGAACTGCGCCTTCTGGCTCACTTTTCGCAGGACCCCGGTCTCGTCGAAGCCTATCAGAAAGGCATCGATATTCACGCCATCAGTGCCGGCCGGATTTTTCACAAAGAACCCTCAGAAGTCACTTCTGCCGAACGCAACGTCGGTAAAACCGTTAATTTCGGTATTCTTTACGGCATTTCAGCACATGGTCTCGCCGAAGACCTCGCGATCAGCCGGCCGCAGGCTAAAGAATACATCGATGCCTTCTATAACGGCTTTGCGCATGTTAACGAGTTTTTCGAGCAGGTGCTCGCTCAGGCCCGCCAGAGCGGCGAAATCGAGACTCTGCTTGGTCGCGTCAGGCATCTGCCCGACATCAATTCTGGCAAGTTTCAGCTGCGCAGCGGTGCCGAGCGCATTGCCAAGAATACCCGTCTGCAGGGTTCGGCAGCCGATCTCGTCAAGAAGGCGATGATCGAAACCTCGCGCTGGCTGTGCGACAACGGCTTTCAGTCGCGGCTGATTCTGCAGATTCACGACGAACTGGTCTATTCGGTGCCCGAAAATGAGCTGCAGCAGGTCGCCCCAGAACTTAAACGCATCATGGAAACCTGCGTAGCACTCAATGTGCCACTTGTCTGCGATGTGTCGTATGGTCCGAATCTCGCCGATCTGAAAGATTATACCGCATGAAAAAGCCATCTTTACTGCTTCTACACGGAATCTGCAACAATGCCAACCTTTTCGCGGTTCCATCTGGTCTGGGTTTGCATCTGAGCGAATATTTCACCATTTACCCGATCAGTTACCCGATCAAGGCACACCGCAACCACCCCTGGGATTTCGACTTCCATCTGCAGCATGATCTGCCGGTGATCTGGCGGCAGGTCTGCCGCGAAGCCGGCGAAAAACCATTCGTTCTTGGCTACAGCATGGGCGGCATGCTGGCGATGGCCGCGCAGGCCACCGGCGTCATCGACGCGCCGGCGATCATCACCGCCGGGTCACCGTTCACTTTTGGCATGATCCCGCTTTACCCGCCGTTGATGCGCACCTGGGTGCGTATTTCGGGGCTTACAGGTTACCGCACCGTGCCGATTCGTCTGCTTGGGCGCATTCTCTGCGCCATGATGGCGGCGACCGCACCCGGCCGGGCCGCGGTTGATATCAATCTGTTTCGCAATCTCATCAAGACCGCCTGCGTCAACGTGCCGGTCGAAACTTTTCTGCAGGCTCTGACCTGGGCCAAAACCCGCAAATTTTCCGATAGAACCGGCCAGAACGACTATCTGCAGAAATTTCCGGCGATCACCACGCCGGTCTGCCTTATCTACGGCAGCAACGATCGCATTGCGCCGGCACACACGGTCGAGGCCGGCTATCACGCCGCCAGCTCGAAAAACAAAGCATTGATCGGTATTCAGGGTGGCACCCACATGAACATGACCGTCGGCGACAACGCCCGCAAAATTGCGGCGATTACCGATGCCTGGTGCAACCGCGACGAAGACTCGATCGAGGCCGACCTGCGCCAGCACGC
>ENA-UOWO01003788-UOWO01003788.1-activated-sludge-metagenome-genome-assembly--contig:-NODE-3788-length-17203-cov-10.189060_pt1 | contig 17203 bp, 14 predicted proteins | sample MGYA00238148_ERZ761564 | MGnify/ENA primary metagenome ERZ761564 (study PRJEB28885, sample SAMN05720194) | activated sludge metagenome | isolation source: Anaerobic digester | place: USA...
ACCGGTTTTTATGACCGCGTACATGTTGACCTCATTTATTTAGGCTCTGGGAACGGATTTTCGCAGAGCCCAAGAGTATAACATGGTTTGGGGTCACTAACATAGGCTCCTCTGAGGCTTCTCGGCTAAGGCGTCTAAATTGACTTCGCGGGTTTCTATAATCAGCGCTAATTCACCGGTTTTCATCATTTTGCAGCCTCCTCTCCCACCCACCAAGTCTCCACTTTCTGTTATCGCGGAAGACATGCGAGAGGTAGACCGAGTCATCGCCGTGAGGCTCGACTCAGGCGTGCCACTCGTGGGGGAAGTTTCCCGATATATTATTTCAGCTGGTGGAAAGCGACTGCGCCCGGCCTTGCTATTGTTGGTCAGCGGGGCACTGGGTTTCCAGGGGTCCCAACGCCACAATTTGGCTGCGGTAGTGGAATTCATTCATACAGCCACCCTGCTGCATGATGATGTCGTAGACGACTCGGTAATGCGCAGGGGAAACGCTACCGCCAATGAGCGTTTCGGCAATCCAGCCAGCGTACTGGTGGGGGATTTTCTGTATTCCAGGGCATTCCAAATGATGGTGGATGCACAGGACATGCGAATCATGCAAGTGCTGGCCGACGCAACCAACGTCATTGCGGAGGGCGAAGTTCTGCAGTTGATGAATATGCACAACGCCGCCCTCGACGAAGCGAGTTATCTTCAGGTGATTCGCTCCAAGACCGCCAAGCTTTTTGAGGCCAGTGCTCGCGTGGGCGCCATCCTTTCAGGCGCAGACAAGAGGCTCGAAACCGCCTGCGCTGACTATGGCCAGGCGCTGGGAACTGCATTCCAGATCATTGACGATGTTCTGGACTATGCAGGCGATCATCATGTCATGGGGAAAAACATCGGTGACGATCTGCGTGAGGGCAAAACTACACTGCCTTTGATAGCTGCGATGGAGCGGGGGAGTCCAGCTCAGCGGGACGTAGTGCGCCAGGCTATTGAAACGGGTGGGGTGGCCATGCTGGATGAAGTTATTGAGGTAGTGCAGGCGACAGGGGCCATCGACGTGTCACGCGAAGCAGCCATGAAGGAAGCCAGGCGCGCCATCGAGGCAGCCAAGCAACTGCCAGAAGGTCCGCACACTTACTGTTTGATACAATTGGCCACACAGCTACTGGGGCGAAACGCCTGATTTTTCAGCGCTATTTGAGCCCGATTTCGGGGTGTAGCTTAGCCTGGTAGAGCGCTACGTTCGGGACGTAGAGGCCGGAGGTTCGAATCCTCTCACCCCGACCACCCTATTTGTTACCGCGCAACGCGGATCGGGGCTTATGCCTCGAACAGTCTATTTTCAATTTACTTCAACCAGCCAATCAGCGATGATTAGGCGAATATTGCCCCACATAGTACATTTTCGGGTCATGGCCGCTATAGACACTTCAACTCGCGAATCCCCCTCCTCAGCACTACCCGGCCTCGGCCGGGCATTGGTTCTGGCTGGAAAATTGGGGCAAAAATCCGCGGAGGAAATCTACAAGAAGGCAACCAGCGGGCGCACAAGCTTCATCGCAGAACTGATGGGCTCGGGCTCGGTTTCGGCGGCGGACCTTGCCCACACGATGTCGTCGGCATATGCCGCTCCCTTGATCGACCTAGATGCCGTAGATCCACAACGTCTGCCAAAGGGCTTGTTGGATGGACGGATTTGTCAGGACTATCGCGTAATCGTCCTGAATAAGCGCAACAACCGGCTGATTGTCGCGACAGCTGACCCATCGGATCAGGAGGCCGCTGAGCGCATCAAGTTTTCAACCCAACTGGGTCTGGATTGGGTCATTGCCGAATACGACAAGCTGATCAAACTGGTGGAAGAAAATTCCACGACCGCCACAGAGGCGATGGAAGACATCATCGGCAGCGAGTTTGAGTTCGACGCGGCATCAGCGGACGCCATCAACGACAACTCGCAGTCCAATCTGGCAGAAGTTGAAGACGCTCCAGTAGTTAAATTCCTGCATAAGATGCTGCTCGACGCTTTCACCATGCGCGCGTCTGACTTGCACTTTGAACCTTACGAACATAACTACCGGGTGAGATTCCGGATCGACGGCGAATTGCGCGAGATCGCCTCGCCGCCGGTAGCCATCAAAGACAAGCTGGCCTCGCGCATCAAGGTTATTTCGAGGATGGACATTTCCGAGAAGCGTGTTCCACAAGACGGGAAGATGAAACTCAAGGTTGGGCCAGATCGCGTTATCGACTTCCGCGTGAGCACCCTACCTACGCTATTTGGAGAAAAGATCGTTATCCGAATTCTGGATCCGAGCAGTGCCAAACTGGGCATCGACGCGCTAGGCTATGAGCCGGAAGAAAAAGAGCGCCTCTTGCATGCCATCGGTAGACCTTACGGAATGATATTGGTTACTGGGCCTACGGGCTCAGGCAAAACAGTGTCCCTGTATACCTGTCTCAACATGCTCAACAAACCAGGTGTAAACATTGCGACAGCCGAGGACCCTGCGGAAATTAACTTGCCGGGTGTCAATCAGGTGAACGTCAACGAGAAGGCGGGCCTGACATTTGCTGCCGCATTGAAATCATTTTTGCGACAAGACCCGGACATCATCATGGTCGGTGAGATTCGGGATCTGGAGACATCTGATATCGCCATCAAGGCGGCACAAACCGGGCACCTTGTTTTGTCGACCCTCCATACCAATGATGCTCCGACGACCCTTACGCGCATGCGTAACATGGGCATTGCCCCTTTCAATATTGCATCCAGTGTCATCCTGATTACGGCACAACGTTTGGCCAGGCGTCTTTGCGCAAATTGCAAAGCGCCGGCGGACATACCGAAGAAGGCGTTGCTTGATGCTGGATACGGAAAAAGTGAATTGGACGACAGCTGGGTGACATACCGGCCCGTTGGTTGCTCCGCGTGCAATAACGGCTACAAGGGACGTGTCGGTATTTATCAGGTTATGCCGATCACGGAAGAGATTCAGAAAATCATTCTGCGTGACGGTAGCGCGGTTGATATTGCCGAGCAAGCCACCCGGGACGGTGTTCGCTCCTTGCGCCAGGCCGGTTTGCATAAAGTCAAACTGGGTCTCACTTCTCTTGAGGAAGTGCTGGCCGTCACCAACGAATAGAACGATAAAACCCAAGGGGCAATATGGCTACAACTGCGAAGTCCAAAAATACAAAAGAACTAGTCTTTGAATGGGAAGGCAAGGACCGTAATGGCAAGCAGGTCCGGGGCGAAACACGCGCTTCCGGCGAGAACCAGGTGCAGTCGATGCTGCGCCGTCAGGGCGTGACGCCGATCAAGATCAAGCGGCGGCGCATGAGCGCTGGCAGCAGCATCAAACCCAAGGATATGGCGATTTTCACACGTCAGCTTGCGACGATGATGAAGGCAGGTGTGCCGCTGCTCCAGGCGTTTGACATCGTTGGCCGCGGTAACCCCAACCCAAGAGTCACCAAGCTGCTCAACGACATCCGTACCGATGTAGAGACTGGTACATCACTCAGTGTAGCTTTTCGAAAATATCCGCTGTACTTCGACAACCTTTACTGCAATTTGGTTGAGGCTGGTGAGGCGGCAGGTATCCTGGACCAGTTGCTGGACCGGTTGGCGGTCTACATGGAGAAAACCGAGGCCATCAAGTCCAAGATCAAGTCTGCGCTGATGTATCCGATCTCGGTTCTCGTAGTTGCCTTTGTCGTTGTTGCGGTCATCATGATTTTCGTGATCCCTGCTTTCAAGGAGGTATTTTCTTCCTTCGGAGCAGACCTGCCCGCTCCTACGCTGGTAGTGATCGCTATCAGCGAATTTTTTGTCAGTTACTGGTGGCTGATCTTTGGTGGCCTTTTCGGTGGCTTCTACTTCTTCATGCAGGCCTGGCAACGAAATGAAAGGGTGCAGGAATTCATGGACCGACTCATGTTGAAGCTGCCTATCTTTGGGACCTTGGTAGAAAAATCCTGTATCGCGCGTTGGACACGCACTTTGGCAACCATGTTCGCCGCCGGGGTTCCTCTGGTGGAGGCACTGGATTCTGTGGGTGGGGCGGCCGGTAATTCGGTTTTCACCAAGGCCACGATCAAGATCCAGCAAGAAGTTTCCACGGGAACAGCTTTGACGGTTGCAATGACCAACGCCAACTTGTTCCCGTCTATGGTTTTACAAATGTGTGCCATTGGCGAAGAGTCCGGCTCCATTGACCATATGCTGGGCAAGGCAGCCGACTTCTACGAAGCCGAGGTAGACGATATGGTTGCGGGTATTTCAAGCCTGATGGAGCCCATCATCATCGTTGTCTTGGGCGTGATCATTGGTGGCATCGTTGTTTCCATGTACCTCCCCATCTTCAAAATCGGACAGGTTGTCTAATGCCGGCAGGGATGTGGGCTGAGGTGCTCCTTATTGGACTGCTAGGTTTATTGATCGGAAGCTTCCTGAATGTGGTGATTTACCGCATGCCGAAGATGCTGGAGCGTCAATGGGCAGCAGAATGCGCCGAGCTGGGAGGCCAAACCCCTGCGCAAGAAGAAGTCTTCAATCTGATGCTGCCACGATCCAGATGTCAGCAATGTGGGCATCAGATCCGCTGGCATGAAAATATCCCCATCGTGAGCTACCTGTTTTTGCGTGGCAAATGTTCGGCTTGTGGTACCTCCATCAGCGTGCGATACCCGCTGGTAGAACTGAGCGCGGGATTGCTTTTTGCTTTTTGCGCCTGGAAATGGGGACTTACACCCACCACGCTGTTCTGGTGCGGATTTTCAGCGACGTTGCTTGCTTTGGCACTAATTGATTGGGATACCACCCTGCTTCCCGACGATCTCACACTCCCTTTACTTTGGGCAGGCTTAGTATTTGCTGGTCTGAAATGGACTACCGTACCTCTAAACTCAGCGCTTTGGGGGGCCGTCGTGGGCTATCTGTCTTTGTGGGCCATTTACTGGCTGTTCAAGCTGGCCACCGGCAAAGAAGGCATGGGCTACGGAGATTTCAAACTGTTCGCCGCATTGGGGGCCTGGTTCGGCTGGGAAGCATTGATCCCCATGATTTTGATGGCCTCGGTCATTGGCGCAGTGATTGGCATTGGCATGAAGTTCACCAGCGGTCTTCGGGAAGGGGGTTATATCCCTTTTGGGCCCTTCCTGGCTCTCTCCGGTTTGGCAGCTTTGCTTTTTGGTGCACAGTCCATCCTGCGCGTTATCGGGCTCTGAATGACGACGCAGACACTGCGGCTGGGCTTGACTGGCGGCATTGGCAGCGGGAAAAGCACTGTTGCATCATTTTTGAGTCGCCTTGGGGCAGCGGTCATTGACGCCGATGCCATATCACGCAGCACGACCGCACCAGATGGAGCAGCAATTGACACGATCCGAAAAGAGTTCGGTGCGCAGTTCATCAACAGCGCAGGTGCACTGGACCGCGACGCGATGCGTTCTCTGGCGTTCGCAGACATTGATGCGCGCAAACGGCTTGAGGCCATCATCCATCCGCTGGTTGGGCATGAAACACGCCGGCAAGCCTCTGAAGCCTCAGCGAGCGGCAAAACTTGTATCGTCTTTGATATTCCATTGCTCGTGGAATCAACCTACTGGCGTCAAGAGGTCGACAAAGTGCTGGTAGTTGACTGCACACCTGACATACAGATTGAAAGGGTTTTGTCGCGCAGTGCTTTGACCCAAGAAGCTGTCAAAAGAATCATCGCCTCCCAGAGTAGCCGGGGAACTCGTCTAAGAGCCGCCGACTACGTGATCTACAACGCGGGCATTTCCCTCGATCAGCTGGCCACCGAGGTGGGGAAAATACCCCTATGCTTCGGGCTATGATTCGCCCACTGGAAAAATTAGCGTGATCCTGTACGAATATCCTTTTAATGAGCGCATACGCACTTATCTGCGTCTGGAGCATTTGTTCCGCCGGCTCGGTGAGCTTGTCTCGCGTGACCACGCAATTGACCATCACTACGCGCTGACCACGCTGTTCGAGGTTATGGACGTGGGCGCGCGAGCTGATCTCAAATCAGACGTCCTCAAAGACCTTGAGAAACAAAAGCAAATCCTCAACGGGTATCGCGGCAACCCGGCCATTGCGGAAAGCGTTCTGGACGACGTAGTTGGCAAGCTCGACCGGTGCTTTTATGAACTCAACAGCTTGCCTGGAAAGGTGGGGCAATCACTAACTGAAAACGACTGGCTCATGGGCATCCGCAGTCGAGTTGGCATTCCGGGTGGTACTTGCGAATTTGATCTGCCAGCCTACTACGCATGGCAGCACGAAAGCAGCGACAAGCGACGCAGGAACCTGGCTCAATGGGCCGAGAAGTTCAGCCCATTGGCAGAGTCCGTGCAGTTACTGCTGACCCTATTGCGCGACTCTGGGGCGCCACAGAAAGTCATTGCAAGTGCAGGTCAGTTCCAGCAAAACTTGCCGCAGGGCAGAACCTTCCAGCTTTTACGACTGACACTGGACCCTGCTCTCGGATTAATTCCAGAAATTAGCGGAAATCGCCTGATGGTGTCAATCCGGCTGATGCGCCATGAAAGTGATGACCGACTTCACTCGAGCGGCGAGGATGGTGCATTTGAATTAACCCTTTGCTCTTGAGCACGCCCCTGATTTGCAGCGCCCATTGCATATTTTTTCACCATGCGCAAGCTTGATAACCTCGATTCTGCCAAAACCCGAATGGTGATTTGCCCCACATGCGCCGGTGACAGCGTTTACAACTCCAGCAACCCTTTTCGCCCGTTCTGTAGTGAACGTTGCAAAAATCTTGACTTGGGTGCGTGGGCCAGTGAGTCGTTTCGGGTACCCACGGAGGCACCGCCAGAAGACTCGGTATATGGGGATGCCAAATTGCAGTAGTGTTGCAATTTATGCATGAAGTTGGCCACCAGACCTTTATTTCATTGCGCCACTAGCTACAACATATGTAGCACCCACAAAGCTTTTTTCCTCTGCGAGCCAGGTAAGAACTGGTATGGTTCCCGGCAATACCGGAGCCACCTGAACCGGCAGTTGCTGCCAGGAAAATGACTGTGCCTCACGCATTTGAAGTTCCCCCTCCCAATCGAATACTTTGCAGAAACTCAGGCGAACCAGCGCGTGGGGGTAGTCCACCATTTCGACTTTCCACAACTGTGCAGGGCCAATTTCTATGCCCAGCTCTTCCTGCAGCTCGCGCTTCAAGGCTTGCGCAATGGTCTCGTCAGTTTCCAGTTTTCCCCCCGGAAATTCCCAGTAACCTGAATACACCTTGCCCTCAGGTCGGGACGTCAACAAAAAGCTGTCATCTGCGCGGATCAAAATCCCAACTGCCACGTCGACGATTTTTCTGTTCGCACCTCCGCAGCGAGGTTGCTCGCCATCCGCAACCAGGGTTGTGGCGCTCATAAGTCTGTGGCGTGCTTCCCGCTGAAGTCACGGGCAAACTGATAGGCGACCCGTCCACTTCGAGACCCGCGCTCCAGTGCCCAGACCAGCGCCTCGGGTCGCGCTTTGTCTATAACCGGCCTGGGCACCCCAAAGGAGGCCAGCCACTGCGCCACGATGGTGAGATATTCGCTCTGGGTAAATGGATAAAAGCTCACCCACAACCCAAATCGCTCGGACAAGGAGATTTTTTCTTCGACAACTTCACCAGGATGCACCTCGCCATCTTCCGTGTGGGTGTAGGTCAGGTTTTCCTTCATATACTCGGGCAACAGGTGGCGGCGGTTACTGGTAGCGTAGATCAACACGTTTGGCGTGGTAGCAGCCACCGAACCATCCAGAATGGACTTGAGCGCCTTGTAGCCGGGCTCCCCATCTTCAAAGCTCAAATCATCACAAAAAACAATAAATTTTTCAGGGCGATCGCACACCACATCGACGATATCCGGTAAATCGGTCAGGTCCGCCTTATCGACCTCGATCAGGCGAAGACCCTGACTGTTGTATTCATTCAGGCAGGCTTTGATCAGTGATGATTTGCCCGTGCCCCGCGCGCCCGTCAAAAGCACATTGTTCGCCGCCTTGCCCTGAACAAATTGCTGGGTATTGCGCTGGATTTTCTCCTTTTGTACGTCGATTTCCTGGAGATCATGCAAACGCATTTCACCCACATGGCGTACAGGCTCCAGCGTGCCATGACCTGAACTACGCTTGCGATACCGGTAGGCTACCGATGAGGTCCAGTCCGGGCTGGACAAGGGTTGCGGCAGCACGGCCTCAATCCGGCTGATGAGTTGCTCGGCACGCACCAGCAAATGTTCAAATTTTTCGTTCATCTGGCAAGTAGCATCAAAAATCAGGATCGGTAGTCAGCATTGATCGTCACATAGTCGTGGCTGAAATCACATGTCCAGACCGTATCAGCGGCTTGCCCACGACCCAGCCCGATACGGACCAGAATCTCCGACTGTTTCATCACACGTTGTCCGTCTTCCTCACGATAGGCGGGGTTTCGTCCACCATGAAGGGCCACATGTACATCGTCCAGAAACAGGTCAATGCCTGACTGATCGAGGTCATCGATACCCGCGTAGCCCACGGCTGCGAGTATGCGCCCCAGGTTAGGGTCGCTGGCATAAAACGCTGTCTTCACCAAGGGTGAGTGGGCAATGGCATAGGCCACCTGCCGACATTCATCGGATGTTTTGCCACCTTCAACCTGAATGGTGATGAACTTCGTGGCACCTTCACCGTCCCGAACAATAGCCTGGGCCAGCTTTCTTGCGACAGAAAGCATAGCCGCCTTCAGCGCCTGACCGTCGACGCTCTCCAATGAATCAACTTGCGCGTGCTCCGCCTTGTTGGTAGCAATCACAACAAACGAATCATTCGTAGAGGTATCGCCATCCACTGTTACCCGGTTAAACGACCCATCAGCCAGTTCACGGGCAAGTTGCTGCATCACTAATGGCGAGACGCAGGCATCGGTCGCCATAAATCCCAGCATGGTTGCCATGTTCGGACGAATCATGCCGGCCCCCTTGCTGATGCCGGTAATGCTGATCACTGCGCCACCAATCACTACCTGCGCACCAAATGCTTTGGCCACGGTATCTGTGGTCATGATGCCTTCAGCCGCTCGAACCCAATTGCTTGCGTTTGCATCAGCCAGCGCGGCATCCAGACCGGCCTCAATACGATCGCTCGGAAGGGGCTCCATGATCACTCCGGTCGAGAACGGCAGAACGTCTTCAGGAGATAGTTTCAGCTTGCTCGCCAATGCCGCGCAAGTGCTGCGCGCCCTCGCGAGGCCATCTTCACCGGTTCCTGCATTGGCATTGCCGGTGTTGATCAGCATGGCACGGATGCCTCGCCCTGTGGACAGATTGTTTCGGCAGATTTGCACGGGCGCTGCGCAGAAACGATTTTTGGTGAAAACACCTGCGACGGAAGAACCTTCGTCGATCAACACGACCGTCAAGTCTTTGCGATTGGCCTTACGCACACCCGCTTCGGTTACGCCGATACGAACGCCTGCTATAGGAAACAACTCCGACGGATTTGGGGCAGACAGGTTTACGGGCATATATACCTTCAGGGAATTAGCGAATTATCCAGAAAATCCGGCGGCTAAAAAAAACGGGCCGCCAGGCCCGTTTCACAGCTTGTAAAGAGCTCAAGCCAGTTTGCCATGGCAAAGTTTGTATTTTTTGCCGCTTCCACAAGGACAAGGGTCATTTCGACCCACTCTTGGTACCGCGGCACCTGGGCGACGAATCTGGCTGTCAGCGTCAACTATGGTTTCTACTTCGCCGGTCTCGGTGGGAGCCGTATAGGTCACATTGGCAATGTTTTCACCACGTGCTTCAAGTTCCTCGGCGGCTTGCTCAAGTTGCTCCCCGGACTGGATTTTGACGGTCACCAGCACCTTGGTCACGTCGTTTTTGACTGAGTCCAACAATTGCCCGAAAAGCTCAAACGCCTCCCTTTTGTACTCCTGTTTGGGCTGCTTTTGAGCGTAGCCTCGCAGGTGTATGCCTTGGCGTAAATGATCAAGCGCGCTCAAATGTTCCCGCCAATGGGTGTCAATACTCTGCAGCAATACCATACGTTCAAACTGCGTGAACTGGCCACCCGCAACCTGCGCCACCTTGGCATTGAAGGCATCGTCAGCGGCAGAACAGACTTTTTCAACAATTTCTTCGTCAGTAATGGCGCTGGCTGTTTGTACGGTTTGCTGGAGCGGCAACTGAATCTGCCACTCATCTGCAAGCACTTTTTCAAGGCCAGGCAGATCCCATTGCTCCTCCACTGACTCATTCGGCACATATTGCCGGGCCAGATCGGTGAAACAACCTTCTCGCAACGACGCAATTTGAGCTGTCAGGTCTGATGCATCCAGAATTTCGTTGCGCTGCTGATAAATTACCTTGCGCTGGTCATTCGAAACATCGTCATACTCAAGCAGCTGTTTACGCATATCAAAGTTGCGTGCTTCCACTTTGCGCTGCGCGCTCTCGATGCTGCGCGTGACGATACCCGCTTCAATCGCTTCGCCATCTGGCATTTTCAGCCTGTCCATAATCGCTTTCACACGGTCACCTGCAAAAATGCGCATTAGCGCATCATCAAGACTCAGGTAAAAACGAGATGAACCGGGGTCGCCTTGACGACCTGAACGACCACGCAGCTGATTGTCAATCCGGCGAGATTCGTGCCGCTCTGTTGCGATGATACGCAGACCACCTAGCGCTGTAACTTGCTCATGGTCCTTAGCCCACTGACTCCGGACCTGCTCTATCTGGCGCTGTCGGGAATCTTCGCCAAGCGAATCATCAGCCTCAATGGCTTCGATGATCTTGGAAATATTGCCCCCCAGAACAATGTCCGTGCCACGACCGGCCATATTGGTAGCAATGGTGATCATTTTGGACCGCCCTGCCTGGGCCACAATATCCGCTTCGCGTGCGTGCTGTTTCGCGTTAAGCACCTGATGCGGCAGCTTTTCTTTTTCAAGCAACTCGGCAATGATTTCGGAATTCTCAATCGACGTCGTGCCAACAAGAACCGGTTGCCCGCGCTCATAACACTCACGAATATCCTTGATCGCAGCTTCGTACTTCTCGCGTGTCGTTTTGTAGACCCGATCCAGTTGGTCGTCTCGTTTGCTCGGACGATTAGGAGGCATCACTACGGTTTCAAGCCCGTAAATTTCCTGAAATTCATAGGCTTCAGTATCAGCCGTGCCAGTCATTCCCGCCAATTTTCCGTACAGGCGGAAGTAGTTCTGAAACGTGATAGACGCCATCGTCTGATTTTCAGGCTGGATGGAAACACCCTCCTTAGCCTCCACCGCCTGATGCAGACCGTCACTCCATCGCCGCCCAGACATCAACCGGCCTGTGAACTCGTCAACGATAACGATCTCACCGTCCTGAACCACATAGTGCTGGTCACGGTGATATAGGTGATTGGCCCGCAACGCCGCATTCAGATGATGCATGAGCGTAATATTGGCTGGGTCATACAGGGTTGCCCCTTCAGGAATAAGCCCCATCCCAGAAAGAATTCGCTCTGCGCTCTCGTGCCCCTGCTCTGTCAGGAATATCTGGTGACTCTTTTCGTCCATCGTGAAGTCGCCGGGTTTAATAACCCCCTCTCCCGTACGCGGGTCGGCCTCACCAATTTGCTTGAATAGCTGCGGTACAACCTTGTTAATGGCAAGGTACAGGTCCGTATGATCTTCTGCCTGGCCGCTGATGATAAGAGGCGTACGGGCCTCGTCAATCAGGATGGAGTCGACTTCGTCGACAATCGCATAATTCAAGCCACGCTGCACGCGGTCCGCTGCCTCGTAGACCATATTGTCACGAAGATAGTCGAAGCCGTACTCGTTATTCGTACCATAGGTAATATCCGCCAGATACGCAGCCTGCTTCTCTTCTCTTGGCATTTGAGGCAGATTAATCCCCACCGTCAACCCAAGAAAGTTGTAGAGCTTACCCATCCACTTTGCATCGCGGCTGGCCAAGTAGTCGTTGACGGTCACGACGTGGACACCCTTGCCGGTGAGAGCATTCAAATACACCGGCAAAGTAGCTGTCAGTGTCTTGCCCTCTCCGGTACCCATCTCGGAAATTTTGCCATTGTGCAAAGACATGCCGCCCAACAACTGGACATCAAAATGTCGCATTTTCATGACGCGTTTGGAGCCTTCGCGAACAACTGCAAAGGCTTCAGGCAAAAGCGAATCGAGAGACTCACCATTGATGGCCCGCTCCTTGAACTTCAGTGTCTTCCCGCGTAATTCGTCGTCTGACAGCTTTTCAAGCTCGACCTCCATCGCGTTGATGCGAGTGACGCTTGCTTTGTATTGCTTAAGCAGGCGATCATTACGACTGCCGAAAATTTTTGTCAGAATATTGGTTGCCATGAATGCAAGACCGCCCCGCCACCCACCGGGGTGTCAGGACAGTGCAATCCTTTTATTAATCAAGAGGGATATGAGGCTACCAAGGAAAAACACAACCACCTTCAGCGGAATATGCAGTACCCAGTCAGCCAACCGGGCGATTTTACCTTTGCCCGAGAGGGTGGTTATTGAGGCAACCCGGCCAGACCAGCAGATGAAGGTGGCGGGATGCCCTGTGAACGCTTACGGGCAGCAGCCATTTGAGTAACGGGAACAGAACTGCCCGCATTCAGGAATTTCTGGGGGTCTTGGGGAACCCCCTCCACCCAGACTTCAAAATGAAGGTGAGGACCAGTCGAGCGACCGGTTGTCCCGACCTCGGCAATTTTCTGACCGCGTTTAATCAGATCGCCCTTTTTGACGAAGACTTTCGATGCATGCGCATATCGAGTAATCAACTCATTGCCGTGATCTACTTCAACCATATTGCCGTAGGCGCCATGGTATTCCTGTGTGACAACCACACCGCCAGCGGCAGCAAGAATTGGAGAACCGGATTCGGCCTGAAAATCAAGGCCGGTATGTAACGCTGAACCTCCGGTTATGGGGTCAATGCGCCAGCCAAATGCCGAGCCCAACACGCCAGCTGAAACCGGTTTTTGGGTTGGCACCATCATCAGTTTGATTTTTTGCTCGAACAGTCGCGACTCCATGACTGTCATGAGGTCGGTACGCTGTGCCGTCAATTGTTCGAGTTCGGTCAGAGTTGCTTGCAACTCTTCCAGAGACAGTGCATGCCCAGAGATCAAGGCGCCACCGCGCCCAGGCTTAGCCTTGATCTCCGCAGGACTGATACCCGCCAGGCCGGAAACACGCTCTCCGAGGGACTCAAGTTGGGTTATTTTGGCCTGCATTTCGCCCAGTCGCTTAGCCATGACATCTAGATTTTCACGAAGAAATCGGTCACGTTGATCTGTTTCATCGCGAACAACCAGCTTGACCAAGGTGCCGAACACAGGCCAACCTTCGCGCGCTCCTTTGAGAAAAACCCAGTGGTAAAGACCCACCGCAACTAACATTAGCGCCAGCGCCAGCGCCATACCAGCCAATACCAGACGCCTGCCGCTCAGATGAATGGCCTGGCTCTTCGCAAGCCAGGCATCCGTGATAATCAAGTGCATTCAGGCCTCCTGTTCACTTTACTTTTCATGATTCGCCGACCTCAATCCGTAACCCTGCAGCAAGCCACACAAGACTCGCCAACTCTGGCGAGACTGACGGAGCTGACGGCAGACTCTTCGGCGCGACTCATAGCTATTGCGAGCCTGATTCCTGCTCAACTCAAATCCGGCATCAAGGCCGGACCCATCGATGGATCAAGCTGGTGCCTGATCGTGGAAAACAATGCCATCGCAGCGAAGCTCCGCCAGATGCTTCCATCGCTTGAATCACATTTGAGAGTCAAGGGATGGGACGTTAACTCAATTCGTCTGAAAGTTCAAACCTCAAAAGATCGCTGAGGTAACTTCGTGTAACGGTGAAATGGTGCCGATTGTCGGAATCGAACTGACGACCTACCGCTTACAAGGCGGTTGCTCTACCAACTGAGCTAAATCGGCACAAAACTATTTTACAGGACCGCGCTACTTGATACGTTTTAGTACGGGCCTTGGACCGGAGGGAGTTCGGGGTGGCTCCGGAGGAGAATCATCCGAAACTTTTTCGGTTTCTACCCGTGTCAACTGGACTGTACGTGAGCCAGACTCCGCAGAACCTCCAGCGCTGGCCGGAGACTTTACCTCGCCGGACGACGTGATGACTTTTCCCGGATCGCTTGAAGCCAAAACCGGGAAAGCCATTCCCTGCCCATTTTCACGGGCATAGATGGCAAGTACGTGACTGATGGGCACCTGTATTTCGCGCGCGGTTCCAGCGAAGCGGGCTTTGAATTCAATGAACTGGTTGCCGAGTTTTAGAGAACTAGTCGCATCAAAGCTGATGTTCAAGACTATCTCACCGTCTTTAACGTATTCATTGGGAACACGCACGCCCTCGTCCACCCTGACGGCGACGTAAGGCGTGAACCCATTGTCAGTGCACCACTCGTATAACGCCCGAATCAGATAGGGGCGGGTAGAACTGGAATCTGTAGCGTCAATCATGCAAACCAGCCACTCGTCAGATTACTTGCGCATGACCTTTTCGGAAGGTGTCAGCGCTTCAATATAAGCGGGGCGCGAGAAGATGCGCTCGGCGTACTTCAGCAGCGGTGCTGCGTTCTTGCTCAGGTCAATACCGTAATAATCCAGGCGCCACAGCAGCGGGGCAATGGCCACGTCCAGCATGGAGAAGTTATCCCCCAGCATGTATTTGTTTTTCAGGAAAATAGGTGCGAGCTGCGTCAAACGGTCGCGGATGTGTGACCGCGCTTTTTCCAGCAACTTCTCGTTGCCCTTGTTGGCACGGTTTTCCAGCGCCGAAACATGCACGAACAGTTCCTTCTCAAAATTCAGCAGAAACAATCGCACGCGAGCGCGGTCCACCGGGTCCCCTGGCATCAATTGCGGATGAGGAAAGCGCTCATCAATGTATTCATTGATGATGTTGGACTCATACAGAATCAGATCCCGCTCAACCAGAACGGGAACCTGACCGTAGGGGTTCATCACGCTAATGTCTTCGGGTTTGTTGTACAGATCAACGTCACGGATCTCGAAATCCATGCCCTTCTCGAACAACACAAATCGGCAGCGATGAGAGAACGGGCAGGTAGTACCTGAATACAACACCATCATGGCGGGGCTCCTAAAAATCAAAAAGAGTGGGATGCTTCATGCAAACCCACTCTGGAATACTCAAGCCACACCTTGCGGGTGGCGCCTGAGTGGTCTATGCGCGCGTTACTTGACGTCCTTCCAGAACGCCGCGTTCAATCGCCAGGCAATCACGGTGAAGAGGCACAAAAACAGCAATACCCACACGCCTACACGGACGCGATCATTTTGTGATGGCTCTCCCATCCATTGCAGATAACTCACCAGATCTCCAACAGCTTGGTCGTACTGCAAGGGGGTCATGGTTCCAGGCGTAACTTGCTCCCAGCCTTTGAAGACCTGGACGACGTGTCCATGCTCTTCTTTGGTATCGTACACAGGCTTGCGCGTTCCCTGCAACTCCCAAAGGACGTGTGGCATACCGATATTTGGGAAAACCAGATTGTTCCATCCTGTCGGTTTCCCAGCATCGGGGTAGAAAGTCCGCATATAGGTGTAAAGATAATCTGCACCTGTGCCGCCAGCGCCAGCCCTTGAACGTGCAATTACCGTCAGGTCAGGTGGATTACCACCAAACCATTCTTTAGCCTGTTTCGGGTCAATCGCAGCCTTCATGGTTTCACCAACTTTTTCTGTGGTGAAAAGCAGGTTGTCCTTGATCTGCTGCTCGGTGAGACCAATGTCTTTCAAGCGGTTAAAACGCATGAAAGCAGCAGAGTGGCAATTCAGGCAATAGTTGACAAACAGTTTGGCACCATTTTGAAGAGCGCCCATGTCGTTGGTTTTGTTTGGAGCCTTGTCCCACGCCAAGCCACCTTCACTGGCGTGCGCTCCCAACGTGAGGCCAAGTGCCAGTAACAAACCGAGAACAATTTTCTTAGAGAATCCCATGGTTTTCATCATTTATCCCCGTTCAATGCGCCGCAAAAGTGACGCGATCCGGCACCTGCTTGGGCGTTCCAATCTGGCTCCACCAAGGCATTAACAGGAAAAAACCGAAATAGAACAGTGTTCCCGCCTGCGAAACCCGACCACCAATATTTGAAGGTGGCAGCATGCCCAAATAACCCAGAACCAGAAAGTTAAGTACGAAAATCGCATACAAGTACTTGTGCCAGTCAGGCCGGTAGCGGATGGATTTAACGGCACTATTGTCCAGCCAGGGCAGGAAAAAGAGAATCACAACGCCGCCACCCATGGCCACTACGCCCCAAAATTTAGCGTCGATGGCAAGCATCATCGCAACCAAGGCAGCTGCAGCAACCACAATGACCCCTTTGAATACAGTGGCCATCTTGACCTTGGTCACCGCGAACAAAGCGCCGGCTAAAACGCACGCGATCAACGCGTACATCATTTCATCTGTCACAGCACGCAGCATTGAATAGAAGGGCGTGAAATACCAAACTGGCGCAATGTGCAAAGGCGTTTTGAACTGGTCAGCGGGAATGAAGTTGTTGTATTCCAGAAAGTAGCCACCCATCTCCGGTGCAAAGAAGATGATGGCGGTAAACACCATCAGGAATACGCTCACGCCAAAAATATCGTGAACCGTGTAATAAGGATGGAAGGGAATGCCATCCAGCGGATGACCTTTTGCGTCTTTCGGCGCGTTGGGGCCTTTGATTTCCACTCCATCAGGGTTGTTGGAACCCACGTCGTGCAAGGCCATCAGGTGCGCCACGACAAGGCCCAGCAAGACCAGCGGAACGGCGATCACGTGAAAGCTGAAGAAGCGGTTCAGCGTCGCATCCCCCACCACGAAATCGCCGCGAATCAGCAGCGCGAGGTCAGGACCAACGAAGGGAATGGCCGCGAACAGATTCACAATCACCTGAGCACCCCAGTAACTCATCTGTCCCCATGGCAGTAAATAGCCCATGAAGGCTTCAGCCATCAGGCACAGGAAAATCGCACAGCCAAAAATCCAAACCAATTCGCGTGGCTTGCGGTAGCTGCCGTAAATCAGGCCACGGAACATGTGCAGATACACCACAACAAAGAATGCCGAGGCGCCCGTTGAGTGCATGTATCGCACCAGCCAGCCCCAAGGCACATCACGCATGATGTATTCGA
>ENA-UOWO01003792-UOWO01003792.1-activated-sludge-metagenome-genome-assembly--contig:-NODE-3792-length-17199-cov-7.693887_pt1 | contig 17199 bp, 14 predicted proteins | sample MGYA00238148_ERZ761564 | MGnify/ENA primary metagenome ERZ761564 (study PRJEB28885, sample SAMN05720194) | activated sludge metagenome | isolation source: Anaerobic digester | place: USA...
GGTGACATATTCGCTGGTCACTTATGGGGATGACATATTCGCTGACTAATAACAAGCAAACCATAAAAACTTGCAAATATTCATAAATCTGTTAGAATATAGACGTTCGTAAATGAATACTTTTCTCGATGAAAAGTGGGCAGTTGTCCACTTTTTTGTTTAGTGAATTTTTGGAGTGGAAAGAAACATGAAAAGCGAATTTGCCTTAGCTTTCAACGAAATCCTGGAGGACAAGGGCTTGCCCCGTGATGTCATCATGGGAGCAATCAACTCAGCTATGGTGTCCGCCTACCGGAAGTCAGTTGGCGCGTCTACAGCCCAGGAGGTTCGGGTCGATTTCGATCTCGACAAGGGTACCATGCTGGTCTTTGCAGAAAAAGAAGTTACAGACGAAATCTACGACGATCGAACCGAGGTCTTATTGGATGAGGCTCGCAAGATCGAACCGGATTGCCAGCTGGGCGATTTGGTAATGGTGGAATCCACTCCTGAAAACTTCGGTCGCATTGCAGCCCAGACAGCCCGCCAGGCGATCCAGCAGAAGATCCGCGATGCTGAACGTGCAGCGCAATATGAGTTCTTCAAGAAGCAGGAAGGCGAGATCGTCAGCGGTATCGTGCAGGCAGTCAATTCGCGCCAGGCGACCATCGGGTTGGACTTGAAAGCGGAAGGCTCCATGCAGCGTAAGGACATGATCCCTTCAGAACGTTTCCGCATTCACGACCGTATTCGTTCCTACGTGGCTGAGGTCAAAGACCTGCCCAAGGGACTGCAGATCGTGCTTTCACGCGCCCATCGCAACTTTTTACGCCGGCTGCTCGAGAACGAAGTTCCCGAGATCTACCACGGCATCGTTGAAATCCGTTCCATCGCCCGTGAGCCTGGTCAACGCGCAAAAGTGGCTGTTTCAGCTACTCAGCAAGGGATTGACCCGGTTGGCGCCTGCGTGGGGCAGAGGGGCGTCCGCATCCAGGCGATCGTGCGCGAACTGCACGACGAAAAGATTGATGTGATCGAGTGGAACCCTGATGCAGCCATTTATATTAGCAAAGCCATCAGCCCAGCCCGGGTTTCAGGCGTATACCTGAACCACGGTAAAGGCGATGACAAAACCGCGATGGTAGTGGTGCCTGAGGATCAACTCAGCCTCGCTATCGGTCGCGAAGGACAGAACGCCCGCCTGGCAGCCAAACTGACTGGCTGGCGGATTGACATCATGAGTGTCTCCGAAGCAGCCACCAGGGCACTGGGGCAACTGCGAAAGGACCCAAGCCTTGCCAAATTAGCAGCAGAAGAAGCTGACACAATGGCGAGAATTGAGGGTTTGCTGCAGCAAAAAGAAGAAGGTCGGGTGCTCAACCTGGACGATAGCAACCTGATCGCTCGTTTTGTGGACCGTGTTGAAAAGCGCGGTGAAGCTGAACGCAAGGTCGAGGAAGATGCCCGCCAGACTGAGATCCGCGAGATGCGGGAGTCGATTGATCCCCGTGCCTTCCAGCTCAGCATCTTTGATGTAACTGAGCTCAAGGAGCACTTGCAGGTCCTCTTACAGTCAGCCGGAATGGACACCTTTGGCGATCTCATGCTGCGGGTGAAGTTGGATTCTGACTCAATTCTTGCCATCGATGGCATTGGCCCAAAATCCCACGAGGATATTCTCGAGGTTGTCCATAACTATCAATTCCCGGTTATCGAGCCCGAGCCTGTTGAGGTGGTGACTCCTGAGCTTTCCACTGAGGTTGAGACTGAACTGGTGGTTGAAGAGCCTGTCAAGATTGAAGAACCTGAGCCGGTCGAAGTTGTCGAGTTGGTTACCGAAGTCGCTGCCGCCGAGTTGGAAGAAGCGGAAGAGACCATCGCCGCTGAGAAGGTTGAAGAACCGGTTGCGGACGATAAATCCTTTGAAGAACTATTCCAGATGGATACAATGCGCCGCACAAGCGAAACCTCTGAAGAAGAGGATGAGAATGGTCTGCTTGGTGACAAAAAGAAAAAAGGCAAGAAGCGAAAAGGTTATACTGTGGAATATGATCCCGATCGTGATGCGACTTTTGTGAGGCACAAACATCGCAATGACGATGACTGGGGTGAATGGTAAAAGCTGGTTTGATGAAGCAGAGTAAAGGTGGCAGCTAAAACCGCACGAAAAGTTAAGCACGTTCCTCAGAGGACATGCGTTGGATGCAGGCAAGTCTTGTCAAAAAGACAATTGATCCGCATCGTACGCAACTCTGAGGGCGTGGTGATTGACCCCAGCGGAAAACTTCCTGGTCGGGGAGCTTATCTTCATGACCAGAAGAGTTGTTGGGTCAAAGCTTTGAAGGGTTCACTGGCACATGCCCTGCGGACGACCATCCAGGAGCAAGACCTGGCAGCATTGAGGGCTTTTATGGAGACTCTCCCGGAAGGTGAGACTTCAGATGAGGAACCAATGACTGCCTGAAAAACATCGTTTTGCTCGTGTGTGGCGTCCGGAGGGGTTGTGAGCAAGTGACCGTTAAAGAGAGACGGAGTAAATATGAGCAAAACTGAAGAAAAAACGATTCAACTTCCCTATAGTCTATCGGTAAGAGAACTGGCTGCGATGTTGAACACCAGCGCTGTTGCTGTGATCAAGATTCTGATGTCCAATGGCGTTATGGCGAGCATTAACCAGCAGATCGATTTTGATACTGCGGCTGTGGTTGCGACCGAACTTGGTTTTGAACCTCAACTCGAGCAGGAAGAAGTTGTGGTTGAAGAAGAGGGAGTGATCCCACTTTGGAGGCGCGTCATTTTGGACGAAGATCCCAAGAATCTGGAATCCCGTCCACCAGTTGTAACCATCCTGGGGCATGTTGATCACGGAAAGACTACATTGCTCGATGCCATTCGCCACACGGATGTTGCCGGCGGCGAAGTGGGTGGGATCACCCAGCATATCGGGGCTTACCAGATCCTGCACAAGGACCGCACCATCACTTTCCTCGACACTCCCGGCCACGCCGCGTTTTCTTCGATGCGTGCCCGTGGCGCCCAGGGTGCTGATATTGTTGTGTTGGTAGTCGCAGCCGATGACGGCGTGCAGCCGCAAACGCGTGAAGCTGCCAATCATGCCAAAGCTGCCCAGGTGCCGATCGTGGTGGCACTCAACAAAATTGATAAAAGCGATGCCAACCCAGAGCGGGTAAAAACCCAACTGGCCGAAATTGGACTGCAGCCTGATGAGTGGGAAGGCGATACATTCGTCATGCCTGTCTCAGCAAAAGCAAAAAAGGGCCTGGAAGACCTGCTGGAAACCATCCTGCTGGTTGCTGACAATCTGACCATCAAAGCCAATCCAAAAGGCGCTTGCATCGGAACAGTCGTGGAAGCGCAGTTGGATAAGGCAACCGGCAACATGGCTACCCTGCTTGTGCAGAACGGCACTTTGAAAGTTGGCGATGTTGTGGTGGCAGGCGAAGGCACCGGCAAGATCAAGGCTCTGTTTGATCAGCGCAACAAGCGTGTCAGCAAAGCTGGACCCTCAACACCAGTGGTTGTGATGGGGCTAAATGCCTTGCCCGAAGCTGGCGACCTCTTCCAGGTGGTTGCGAATGAGCGTGAAGGGCGGGCGATTGTTGCCCAGCGAAAGGCTGAACGCGAAGCCAAGCGCAACACAAAACGCGCTACCCTCGAAGAGTTATTCAGCCAATACAAGTCCGGACAGGCAAAAGACCTGCGCCTGATCCTCAAGGCTGACGTTCAGGGTTCACTCGAGCCAATCATGAATGAACTCGAGGACCTCGGCAAGAAGCAAAAAGGGCTAACGGTCAAGATCCTCCACGCTGAAACAGGCAACGTTACAGAGAGTGACGTGATGCTGGCAGCAGCCTCAAACGCGATTGTGCTTGGTTTTGATGTGGATATTGACCAGGGCGCGCGCCGCAGTGCAGACACAGAAGGTGTCTCCATCCGCCTGTATAAGATCATCTATCGCCTGATCGAGGACGTTGAAAAGGCGCTTAACGGTCTGCTTGAACCCGAATTGGTAGAGCGTGTGATTGGAAAGGCAGCTATTCTGGCGACCTTCAAGGTTTCAAAGGGTGGTACCGCGGCAGGGTGCCGTGTATTGACTGGTGAATTACGCCGAAATGCCTCTGTGCACGTGATGCGCGCAGGTGAAGAAGTTGTGAAGACTGAGATTTCCAGCATTCGCCGTGAAAAAGACGACGTACGCGAAGTGCGTGAGGGTATGGAATGTGGTATCACGCTCAAGAACTTCGAGGATTTCGAAGTAGGCGATCTGCTTGAATGCTTCGTTATGGAAAAGTTCGGCGGCTGATCGACTGTAAATTAAGGAGAAAAGATATGCCGACCCCTTTAAGAATGAAAAGAATTAACGACCGGATCAAACAGGTCTTGTCGGTTCTGTTGATCACCAAGATCGATGATCCCCGCCTGGCTGGTGTGTCTGTCACGGATGTAAAAGTCGATCGCGAACTGGATTTTGCCAATATTTACGTGTCTTCATTGGACGGGGCGAAATCATCGCGGGAAGTGATTGCCGGGCTCAACCACGCGCGTGGTTATCTGAAGCACGAAATTGCCCAGGAAGTGGACTTGCGCGTCATGCCCCGCTTACGGTTTTTCTGGGACCCAACCCCGGAGAAAGCAGATCGGATTGATACCCTGTTGGCAAAGCTGCATGAGGAAGACGAAAAACTGACTGATATGGAAGAATTCATCTCCGATGGGGATGAGGATTTGTACGATGAGATCACCAGCAAAGACTGGGAATCGGACGATGACCTTCCCGAGTTGGAATTGGACGACGAAGACGTTTTTTTTGACGAACATGATGAATAGTGGGCTTGATACTATCATAAAGCAGCAGTTGGCTGCGGCACAGAATTTTGTCGTAATAGGGCACATCCGCCCGGATGGTGACGCAATTGGTTCGATGCTGGGGCTGGCGCATGCCCTGCGTGCCAGCGGGAAGCAGGTGGACTGCGTCCTGCAAGACGGTTTGCCAGATAAATATGCTTTTCTTCCTGGTTCAGCGGAAGTCCTGACTTCTGTACCCCAGGAATATGATTATCTGATCGTAGTTGATAGTTCAGACATGATGCGCACCGGTCATGTACTGGATAATCTTCCTGCCCCTGATCTGGTGATTGACCACCATAACACTCACGATGATTTCGGAAAATTAGAGTACGTCCTGCCGGAAGTCGAGGCAACAGCCTTGATCCTGGTGGACATCCTGCCGAAATGGGGGCTGATCATCAACCGGGATGTGGCTGCCTGCCTGCTGACGGGCTTGCTCTCGGATACGATTGGTTTCCGCACTGGTAACACCCAGCCAGCAGCCTTGCGTGCCGCGGCGGATTTGATGGAAAAGGGCGCTGATTTTCACGATGTCTACCTCAAAACGCTGAGCGATAAGACCCTGGCGGAAGCGCTTTATTGGGGTCAGGGACTGGCAAAGATTCAACAAAATGGTGGAATTTTGTGGTCGACCCTGACGCTTAATGATAGAATTAATTCTGGTTATCAGGGCAATGATGATGCTGATTTGATCAACATCCTTTCTGCCATAAAAGGCCCGCTGGTTACGATCCTTTTTGTAGAACAAGAAGGAGGAGGAGTAAAAATCAGCTGGCGATCAGTGGAAGGTGTGGATGTTTCGAAACTCGCAAGAGAATTTGGGGGGGGAGGCCATAAAGCTGCCGCGGGGGCTGATGTTGATGGGAACCTACAGGAAATTCAAGAAAATGTAATTAAAAGCACGGAGCGATACCTGAAAGAAATTGGTTCGTCTCGGGCTGAAAGAGATGCAAATGACTGACAAACAATACAACGATCGAAGCAATTTAGCCAATAGTGTTTCCGGCGTTTTGGTTGTAGATAAACCTGTTGGGATGACTTCTCACGATGTTGTGCAGCAAGTCCGCGCTGGCACACATATTCGTCGGGCTGGGCATACCGGCACTCTCGACCCCCGGGCTTCAGGTGTGTTGGTCGTCCTGATCGGACCCGCCGTGCGTTTGAGCGAATATGTTTCCACATCGGATAAACGCTACCAGGCTGTGCTCCGTTTTGGGGTTACCACCAGCACGTACGACACTGAGGGTGAGATCACCAGCCGGGCACCGGTGGACATCAGTTATGAAGAATTGGAAGAGACGCTCAATACTTTTGTCGGTGAATTTGAGCAGACTCCACCGATCTATTCCGCTATTAAAGTTGGCGGGCGAAAAGCTTATGATTATGCGCGCGATGGCGAAACTGTTGAGCTTGAACCACGCTTGATCACGGTTCATTCGATCGAACTGCTTGATTGGGATCCGCCTGAGGCAGTTATTGATATTCACTGTTCATCGGGCACTTACATCCGATCTCTTGCATCCGATTTAGGTCAGAAGCTTGGCTGCGGCGCAACCCTGGTCGGTTTACGCCGAACCCGCAATGGTCAATTTGGCCTGCGAGACGCAGTTTCTCTTAGCAAGCTACAGGATGCCTTCAATAATGGCGATTGGTACAAGTATCTGATCCCTGCAGCAGAAGCGCTTAGTGACTGGCACACCGTTGTGCTCACTTATGAGCAGGTAGACGCAGTTCGCCATGGTCATCGCGTGCCTGCGCCCGAGGTGGTTGAGGCGGGGCTTTGGGGTCGGGCAATCAGCGAAGAAGGGGAACTGGTCGCGCTGATCGAATACGACGCTGAAGCAAACGAATGGCAACCTCGAAAAGTTTTCTTCAATTAGAGATGAGATAGAAACGCGATAGCCCCGATTGGCAAAACCAAAAAGGGCTATTTATTTGCCTCGTAATGGAAATTATGACTGAATTCATCACAAGCTGGCCTGATCACGCCCCGAAGAATGCCTGGTTGACCATTGGCAATTTCGATGGAGTGCATTTGGGTCACCAGTCGCTTATTCAGGGACTAAGGGAAAAGGCAAAGGAGCAAGAAGGCCAATCCCTGGTGCTGACCTTCTGGCCACACCCACGCGTGGTACTTGGGCAGGTTGGCGACCGGTTTCTGCTAACTACCCGCCAGGAAAAAGAGCGCCAGCTAAAAATTGCCGGGATTGATTTGGTCCTGACCCTGCCGTTTGAAAAAAACCTGGCGGATTTAAGCGCCGGGGCTTTCCTCGAACGCTTGATTGGAAGTTTGAGACCAGCCGGTTTGCTGGTGGGACCAAAATTTCGCCTGGGCAAGGATCGCCAGGCGGACTTTGCCTTCATTCAGAACTTCTGCGAGTCCAAGGGTATCTCCTGTAAATGCTTTCCACCATACCTACTTGGTGGTGATATTGTTTCCTCCAATCGTATTCGTGCCTGCCTGATTGAAGGGCAAGTGGGAGAGGCTGCCAGGCTGCTCGGGCGATCATTTAGCCTTGAAGGGGTAATTCAGCCCGGCAAGCAAATTGGCCGCAAGTTGGGCTTTCCAACCGCAAACTTTATTCCTGAGCCTCTGCAGTTGCTACCGCGTTTTGGCGTCTATGCCACACGCGTATTACTTGATGGCCAGGTGTTAATGGGTGTGACAAACGTTGGCGTCAGACCTACTTTCGAATCAACTGCAAGTCCAAATGTGGAAACCCTCATATTGGATTTTGACGATAAAATCTATTACGAAACGATGCGGATCGAGTTTATGGAATTCCTTCGCCCGGAGCGCCGCTTTGGGCAGGTGGAAGATTTGATCGCGCAAATTGAGGATGACGAAGCCCAGACCAGGAGGATTTTTCAGAATGAACCTTAACCGCCGTGTGTACCGCCTCAGTCCCAGCCAGTTTAGCGCTGAAACAATTGCTGTGACCTTTGCCAAGACCTCCCGATCCCCAGAGCCTTTTGATGTAATTGCAGCTGAACTCAACGACGAAAAGAGCGCGCAGTTCAGTGAAAAGTGGATTGTTGGTTATGGTCATTCGAGCGTGGCGGAGCATGCTGTGCTCCACCTGGCGCTCGAGAATGTCTCACGGCTGGCAATCGAGACCATCGAAGCCAATCGCCTGGCATCCTACACTGAGAAATCCACCCGCTACCAGGAATGGGACCCCAAGGCTTACGTCACTCCTCCAGAAATTAGCGGCAGTCCCTTTGAGGCTGAATATCAGGCTCTGATGGATAAACTGTTCCTCACATACGCTGAAGCCTTGCAGGCGCTGCGCCCGTGGGGGGAAGCCAACACGCCCAGACGTGAGAATGAGTCTGAAAGAGCGTGGGCAAATCGCGCGCGCGTGAAATCTGTGGATGTGGCGCGCTTCCTTCTGCCCGCGGCGGCTATGGCGAATGTGGGTTTGACCATCAACGCCCGGGCGCTTGAATATGCCATCAAGAAGATGCTCTCTTCCGAACTGGAAGAGGTACGGCTGATCGGGGCGGAGATGAAAATTGTCGCGACCCAGGAGCTGCCGACCCTGGTTAAATATGCTGATCCCATCGCGTTCCTGCCCCAGCTGCGAAAAAAAGCCCGCGCCTTTGCCGATCAGATCGACACGATCTCCGGTGCACCCTGGTGCGACCTGAAATCTGTGGATGAAAACGCAGAGGATAGGGTGCTGGCAGCTGTACTCTACCGTTTTGGCGATGATTCTTACCAGGTTTGCCTGGACCAGGTGCTGAATATGGCACATGACGAAAAACAAGCGCTGGTGGATGCCATGTTCGCTGAGATGACCGACTTTGACATACCGATTAGGGAACTCGAGTATGCCGATGTGACCTTTAGCCTGATCATGGACCAGGGCGCGTATTTTGAATTCAAGCGGCATCGCATGATGACCCAAACGGTACAGGACCTGACAACCAGGCTTGGTTACGCGCTGCCTAAAGCCATCACTGAAGCCGGCTTTGAGGCACGCTACCGCGAGGCGATGCAAGCGGCAGCAGCTTTATATGAAAAATTGGCTGCATGGAACCCGCAGGTGGCAGCTTATGTGGTACCGAACGCCTTCAACCGACGGGTTCTCTGCCGCGCCAATTTGCGGGAACTATTCCACTTCATTAAACTTCGAGGCGCGAAGAATGCTCATTTTTCCATTCAGCGGGTTGGCTGGGGGATGCTGGAGCAAATCCGCCCTTACTTCCCCCTCTTGAGCCAAAAAATTCAAGTAAAAGGCGATACGAGTGCCCAACAACTGGCAGAAGCATACTTCAGCGAGACAGCGGTCATTCCTGAGGTGTAGACCAAACTGTGGACACATCAACGAAGCGGATGGTAATTACTATCAGGCTTGGTATAATCATTCCAGCGTCCCAACCAATCGGCGGACGGAAAGGATATCAATGAAAATAAAAACCATTCTGTTGACCAGTCTCCTGGTTGTAAGCCTCCTTCTGGCAAGCTGCGGCTCCAAAAAGCCGACTGAAACCACCGTAAACCTTCCGGTTATAAGCGGTCAGACTGAGAACACAACTGTGGCACCTGCCACGACAGAGGTATCACCGGTAACATCAAATCCCTACCCAGTTCAACAAGCCACCGAGCCTTCTGTTGTTGAAGTCGCGCTTGCTTATCCGGTAGGTGATGACTCAAGCGCGGCCTATGCCACGGAAATGCGAGCTTACATCGAGCAAATCCTGGGTGGAACTATCGCGATAGAAGATCTTTTTGGGAAAGACGATGATGAACTGAGGGTGATCTTGCGAAACGCCGCCCAAGGGCGCATCATCCTAACCGAAACAGGGCTGGATAGAGCCGCAGACTGGCTCGAGAAGCAGTAAACCTTTCTCTTCTTACCATGCAAAACACCTGCAAATTTTAGCAGGTGTTTTTTTATCCACTAAGGCAGTCGAAAATGGAACGCTTTTAAGACAAAAACTACTCGATAACCAGGCAGATGATTTATCAAGTTCCCTAAAACCAACCATTTATTTCTTTCCCGCTGAAATCGCTGCAATATGCGCTTGATTTCCCAAACGGTTACTCTCAGTCTACAGGCTGTCGTTTTGGGTGATCTGATGGTCTATTACTTGTTCCACTACTGTCTTTCGGAGAATTCATTACTGCTCATATCTATTGGCCATGACATAGGTCCGGTCAAGTCCAGGAGATTATCACCTTACCCACAAATGAGTACTTCGACGGTAAAAAGTGGACCTTATGGTACAATGTTACCCATAAAATTTAGGATTAAATATATACACAACCAAAGATAGGGGTTTCTTATGCGTAAAAGAATTTTTACTATTGTCATGTTCATAACTCTCGCCTTTTCAAGCTTATTAAACACAAACGAGTATGTATATTCTGAGAACGAAATACAACAGAAGAGCTCCCTGAATCATCAGGTATACCTTCCTATTGTCCGAGTACCAGATCCATGGGCTAATATTGATCCCACAGGGCAGGAAATCATATACTGGCATCATAATTCTGGCTCACGTGAGACCTTTCTCTTAAACCTGGTTGAAGAGTTTAATACAACCAATCCATGGAACATTCATGTAACTGCGATATATAAAGGTGGTTATGGAGATATTTTTACCGCTATGCTTCAAGTTCTAAATACTCCTGATGCTCCTGACCTTGTTTCTGCGTACCAAAATCAGGCTGCCACTTATCAACTGCAAAATGCTTTATTTGATATGACTCCTGTAGTAACCAGCCCCACCTGGGGATTATCCCAAGCCGATTTATCGGATTATTTTCCCGGATTTTTAACCAGCGATGTTTTCCCGTATTTTGACAATCAACGATTAGGTTTTCCTCCCGGGCGATCAATGGAAGTCATGTACTACAACACTGAATGGTTAGTTGAACTTGGTTATACTGCCCCACCTGCCACACCCGCTGAATTTCAAGCGGCTGCGTGTTTAGCAACCGAAAATCCATTTAGTGGTCAAACTGGAATTGGTGATCCTTTAGGGTATCAACTTAGCCTCGATGCGTCCCGCTTTGCGAGTTGGACTTTTGCTTTTGGTGGGGATGTTTACGATGCAGAAACAAATCAATACTCATTGAATAGCCAGGAAGCCATTAACGCCATGACATTTCTCAAGGGGTTATTTGATGAGGGTTGTGCCACGCTGGTGACTGAAAATTATGGCGATCAGACAGCTTTTGGGGAAGGAAGGCTGTTATTTAGTGTTGGTTCATCCTCCGGAATCCCTTACTATAATGGGGCTGTTGGAGGTGATTTTGAATGGAATGTGGGGGCTCTACCCCACACATCATCTGATCCCATGATGAATATCTACGGAGCCAGTGTCAGCATTCCCAAACATACTCCTGAACGTGAATTGGCTGCCTGGCTGTTTTTGAAATACTTCACAACCACTGATGTACAAGCTGAATGGGCAAAGTTCTCGTCCTATTTTCCTGTAAGGCAAAGCGCTGCTGATCAGATGGCTGACTTCTTCGTGGATAATCCTCAGTATGCCAATGCATTTAACCTTTTACCTCACACAAAATCAGAACCAAACACACCTAATTACGATTATGCAAGGAGTTATATCGTGACGGCGATGGCTGAGATATTCGCTGGTGGAGCTGATATTGTAGCCACTCTTGATCAACTTAATATTGATGCTAACAGTACTTTACCTTAAGACTTCGAATTGTGGCTTTTGAAAAAGACTTCGAGAGATGAATCCTCGAAGTCTTTTTTTAAACTTCAGGGTACCAAGTCGTAAAGGTTCCTTGATAAATTCCTGGACTACACGCCGAATCTCCAGACTTATTCGTCAATTGTTTTGTGTTCCAAGCTTCCTTCAAACCAACCCTCCATCTCAATCCTGCTGAAACTGCGGCAAAATGTGTCTATTCCCCGCCCTTTTACTTCTAATTTACTGACTGCCATTTATTTGTTAATCCGATGATCCAGTATGCACTCAACTTCTGATTTTGGGGCAAATCCAATATTGCTGATAAGGTAACATAAGTTTCGCACATTAATAAAAGGACATGGTCCTTAATCACTTGGTAAACTTAATTTGACAAATATAACAAACCAAGGAGAACGAACCATGTCAAAACAAATTGTACAACTAAACGAGCAAGTAATAAAGACCGAACTGAAGGAACTAGTACGCCAAAGCGTTCAAGAGGTCCTCAACGGGTTTTTGGACGCAGAAGCAGACCGGCTGACCAACGCCAGCAAGTACGAGCGAACAGAGGGACGCCGCGACACTCGGGCAGGACATTATTCTCGCAAGCTTCTGACCGGAGCCGGAGAAATTGAACTGGAAATGCCAAAGCTACGCACCTTAACATTTGAAACAGCAATCATAGAACGTTACAAACGACGTGAAGCGAGCATAGAAGAAGCCTTAGTTGAGATGTATCTTGCAGGGGTGTCCACGCGGCGGGTTGAAGATATCACTGAAATCCTGTGGAACGCCAGGCTGAGTGCCGGGACAATGAGCAGGTTGAACGGAAAAGTCTATGAGCAGATCGAAGCTTGGCGTCAAAGACCTCTGGATGGCAGTTATCCCTACGTTTATCTGGATGGCATCTATCTAAAGCGCAACTGGGGCGGAGAATACGGGAATGTGGCCATTTTAGTCGCCATGGCGGTCAATGAGCGAGGAGAACGTGAAGTGATTGGCGCTGCAGAAGGGATGAAGGAAGACAAGTCCAGCTGGCTCGCGTTTCTGAGACATTTGAAAGAACGTGGCTTGAAAGGCACCCAGTTGTTTGTTGGTGATAAATGTCTGGGGCTAATCGAGAGTTTAGCTGAAGTCTACCCACAAGCCTGCTACCAACGCTGCATGGTGCACTTCTACCGCAACATATTCTCTGTGGTTCCCAGAGGAAAAGTCAAGGAAGTGGCCGCTATGCTCAAGGCCATTCATGCTCAAGAAGATAAACCCGCCGCTATGAAGAAGATAGGAGACGTGGTTGAAAAACTAAAAGAGATGAAACTTTTTGAAGCAGCCAGAAAAGTTGAAAGTGCAGCCCCTGAAACCTTGGTCTATATGGACTTTCCAAGGGAGCATTGGCGGCGGATCCGTTCAAACAATGCCATGGAAAGGTTAAACCGCGAGATCAGAAGACGGACTAAAAGCATAGGTGCCTTTCCGGAAGGGCAATCGGCTTTGATGCTGGTATGTGCCAGGCTCAGACACATGGAGCAGTCTGAGTGGGGCAGCAAAACATATTTGAACATGCAATTATTGGAGGATTGCTTACCAAGTTAAATCAAATGTGCGAAAAAAACTTGACACTACCATATTGCTCACACCAGTCGTCCAATTCACAATCCCCAATCATTATTAGAACATTTTTGCACATGACTGCCATAAGAATTCAAGAATTAGGTTAGAATTACCATGGCGACAAATGGACTGATTACAACGAATTCACGCTTCCAATTTCCATTATCGCAATTGTTCTAAGAATCTGGATCGGAGAGTTTTATGACCATTCACTTATATCTATCTTTGTCTCCTGAAGCCTTAATTGCTTCAATGCTTTCACCGGAAGATTTCGGTTTGTACTACGCGCTCGGATCAGCTAAAAAATCACGCGGTCAGGCGATTTTCTTCGAGGTCGATCCAAATTATCGCCATCCATACTTCAAGATCGATGAAGCCTTCTCGCGTTGCGTTCCACATGATGATGGCAGTCTCAAATCTTCGGTCTATATTTCGGTCTATCGCGTTTTGGAACATGTTAAGTTGAGCGCGCTCCAGCACCTCTTTCTGACTACCCAGGACGGTCACACGCTGGACCTTGCCCCTTCGGAAGATATCCCGAATATCACCGGTCAGTTACACCTTTACCAGGAAATCGCCCCGGTTGCGCCATTAGTGGTGAGCCGACTGGGACCCATCCAGTTCCTTGATCAACTGGTGCGCAACCCTGTTTCGTTGGTGACTGTGCCGGCACTTGTTTTCACAGAATTGCATCTGGGGGAACTCGCGGACGATCCCGAGATGGGTATTATGATCAACCTGCCCTATGGCAACCAGGACCATCTGCGCCAATGCCTGACGGACGTGATGACGAAATATGCCACGACAAAAATGGTAGACCGATCGCACAATCCAAATGTGCAGTATCGCGCCATTAAAAATGGCTTTTACGTTGGTAACATCGAGGAAATGCGCTACTATCCGATGCCTACTGCTGAGGAATTGCGCGTTCTAAACTATCGCTGGTTCCGTTCAGCAAACATGTAAGGTTGGTATCACCACTAAAAAAATCCGCGAGTAATTGCGGATTTTTCTTTTTCTGGTGGTCAATCATGTATGACAGCCATGTTTCCAAGTACACCCCAGGAAGTCAGGAAGACTTCAGTAGGTACGGAATAGAGGAAACCATTATTCATGTAGGTGATGGTCGTTTCGTCGTAACCAATCAGGATCACAACATGCTCATAACGAGCAACGGTCACAGAGTTACCTGCTTGATCGACATATTTAAACGGGTAACTATAGACCATGTTGCCGATTACCCAGGCAATGACGGGATCACCTTCAGCCAGCTCGGCTTTGACGTCCTCCAAAGTCATGCCCTTGACAGCCACGGCAGGCAGACCATATTTCCGCAATAATTCTGCGACAGGCGGTGCGTGGACCCCATAGGCGTCAGGTGGGATTTGCCCCCACCCATCGGTGGTTACGTTGCCCACAAACCCCAATTCAGGATTGTCGGAGAGGGGCAGCTCAAACTGAAAGGTCGACTCGTATATGAGAACATCGTAATAACCTGCCCAATCCACCGCTGCGCTTGCCTCACAGCCCAATTCGTAGGTCTGCTCATGACCACTGATTTCCGTGATCATGGCGGAAGGTGGAAGGGCGATCTCGGTTGCAACTGGGCTGACCTGGGGAGAAGGCTCAACGATAAGCGGGATTTCGATTGTGGGTGTGGGGGGGGAAGTAGGGGAAGGGTTCGGCAAATTTGCTGTAGGTGACGATACGGTCAAGGGAGGCACCACTTCAGCTGGCGTGCATCCCGCAAGAACCAGAGTTGTGAGAACAATCATCAAACTGAGGATGGGTCTATAGGTTGGAGAGCCTTGCCTGGTAGCCATGGATGCGAGTAACCGGATGCCAGAAGCCTAAAAGCCCATTTTTATGCGTTTTTGATGCATGCGAATGGAGGACTGCAAACCCTGGCCAACCTCTTCCTCAAAGAAAGGCAGATAGGAACGAACGCGCTGTTCAATGCCAGTGCCTTCGGTATCCGATAATACTTCCTTAAGAATGTAGGCTGTTTCAGCCGGTGAACGGCGTGCCAGTACGGCGATCACCCTGCTGAGATTAGGCTGAATTAATGTCTGATCGCTTTGTAGAAACGGTCGGATCCAGCGAAAAAATAGTGGGAGTTGATCTGAGTGCGATTGTTCCACCAGCAGCGCTAGCGCGTAAAGGGCATGGTTTTGCATATGCTCCAAGGGATTTGCAAGTAGATTTCCGATGAACTCAGTCCAGCCCTTGGGATCTTCAGAGTTTAGTCTTTGGGATGCTTTGCTGAAAACCGCACTGACGACTGCTCTATCCATCGGTGCAGATGACCACTGCCTGATGCGGTCATAAACAGCGGTGCTGGAAGTGGATGGAACCTGCCCGAGAAGATGCGTTGCAAGGTCGCGGGCTTCATAATGCTCATCCAGCCAAAGCTCATCCACAACAGCCAGGGTTTCGACTTCATCCTGACGCGACTTCAGACTGAGCCCATTGGCGATGTGAGGCAGGACCTGATCTGGCAGGTTGTAAACTCGCATGAAACTGACCGGTACGGCGTCCTTATGCTGGCGGTGGGCGTAGCGGTGATAAAACTGGAGGATCTCATGTAATTGCCGACGAAATTCAACAGGTTGCGCGAAGACTTCCTTTAATCCTTCGATCTGTTTGTTGAGACGTGTCAGGTCAATAGCAGCCATGAGGAAATTATAGCGTGAAACATCGGGTTGCATGACACGCGCTGTCTGGACTTGTCGCTACAACTGCCAACTGTCATCGCGAGGAGCGAAGTTCCTGCTGTCATCCTGAGCGAAGCGAAGGATCTGTCTATTAATTATCAGATTCTTCGCAAAAGAGGCTCAGAATGACTTGAGTTACCAGGCGGGTTGGCTTTCTCGAGGTTATGGTTGGTATGGGTTTTGTGACGCCAATCCACCCTACACCAGAATTCAAAAAAAGTCGGGCTAATACTTGCTTAGCCCGACATGTGTTTTTTCAAATAAAAAGTGAACCGATCTCAATAACCCTTGGCAAAGTAGACCTGTTTGTTGGTTTTCCTGCCGGAATAGAAGCATACGCCTTCGCCCTCAGACCTGGCATAGTTGCGCAGTGTGGCTTTGGTTTCCTCTTTAATTTTGGCTTCGTTTTCGGCGTCGTCATACCACCACACCTTGGCCCAGCCCTTATTCTCAACCACATCCTTGAGGTCATCGTAGTTGCTGACTTCGAAGATGTGTTCATCGCGGAATTGGGTTGCCTTGGCAAGCATATTTGCCTGGATCTCATCCAGCGCGGCTGGCACAGCCTGTTCGAAGCCTGCCATCGGGATGAAGCGCTTGCCTTCCCTGCCGGGGATATCCCGCCGGGCGAGCGCAAGCGTGCCATTCTGCACATCTTTTGGACCGACTTCGATTCGCAACGGCACACCCTTCAACTCCCAGTCGTTGAACTTGAAGCCGGGTGTGAGACCTTCGCGGCGGTCGACAAAGACACGCAGATTCCCTAAACCGCGTACGATGTTGTCTACAGTCTCCATTACCAGGGCTTTTTCCTCGTCCTTGCGGTAGATCGGCACGATCACCACCTGGTAAGGCGCCAGGTTGGGAGGTAACACCAAGCCCTGGTCGTCGCCATGGGCCATGATGATGGCGCCGATAAAGCGGGTTGAAACGCCCCAGGATGTGGTCCAGCAGTATTGCAGCTGGTTATTTTCGTCAAGGAACTTGATGTCAAACGCCTGGGCAAAATTTTGCCCAAGGAAATGCGAGGTGCCAGCCTGAAGCGCTTTGGTATCACCCATCATCGCTTCGATCGAGTAAGTTGCTTTTGCGCCGGCGAACTTCTCCGACTCAGACTTCTGCCCGGCCAGAACCGGTACTGCAGCTTCTTTGATGGCGAAGTCAGCATAAACGTCCAGCATGCGCTGGGTGTGTTCAGCGGCTTCCTGTTCGGTGGCGTGGGCGGTGTGACCTTCCTGCCAGTAGAATTCGAGCGTGCGCAGGAAGAGCTTGGTGCGCATTTCCCAGCGGACCACGTTGGCCCACTGGTTGATCAGAACGGGCAGGTCGCGATAACTCTGGATCCACTTGGCGT
>ENA-UOWO01003798-UOWO01003798.1-activated-sludge-metagenome-genome-assembly--contig:-NODE-3798-length-17188-cov-6.847604_pt1 | contig 17188 bp, 17 predicted proteins | sample MGYA00238148_ERZ761564 | MGnify/ENA primary metagenome ERZ761564 (study PRJEB28885, sample SAMN05720194) | activated sludge metagenome | isolation source: Anaerobic digester | place: USA...
AGAAAGAGGGTCAAGTGTTGGTTTTGACTTTGATTCTATGATTTTACTTCCAGTCAAAACTTTGCAGAAAAAAATTATGGGGATAGATTATTTTATGTATACTGTACATTCCGTAATTGATTCAGAAATTGCTGAAGATACGGCCGAGACAATGCGTGAAATTTTACGAGAAAATCATGGGATATCCGATCCCGATCGGGACGACTTTAGGGTCACTACTATGAAGGAAATGTTAAAGATGTCAAAAAATATTACTAATAGTTTGACTATTTTATTATTGTTAATTGTTATTATTTCTTTGGTCGTCGGCGGGGTTGGAATATTAAATGTTATGTATGTGGTTGTTTCAGAGAGAACTCCGGAGATTGGTTTACGCAAAGCTGTTGGTGCTAAATTTTCTGATATTATGAAACAATTTTTAATTGAATCTATTTTAATAACTTTAATTGGAGCTATTATTGGTATAATTTTGGGAATTATAGTTTCTTTTTTAATTTGTTTGGTGGCTAATTATTTTGGTTTAGAATGGAATTTTTCCGTTCCTTTAAAAGCTTTTATAGTAGCAATATTATTTGCTTTATTTTTTGGTGTAATTTTTGGACTATTCCCAGCTCGGAAAGCTGGAAGGCTTGATCCAGTAGAAGCCTTAAGAAAAGAGTAGTATCTAGTTGTTTTTATTGACTAAAGTCTAATAAAAGGCTAATATATTTATATTGTTTAATCTAACTTTAAATCTATGATGGTTAAAAGAATTGGAATTGATTTGGGAACTACTTATACTCTTGTATATTTGCCAAAGAGAGGGGTGGTTATAAATGAGCCTAGTGTAGTAGCCGTTTCTATTGATGATAATAAAGTTTTGGCCGTTGGTAATGAAGCTAAAGATATGTTAGGTAGGACTCCTGATACTATTATTGCCCTAAAGCCCTTAAAAGAGGGGGTTATTGCTGATTATCGTACTACTGAGGCGATGATTCGTTATTTTATCAATAAGACCTTAGGTAAAATTAGAATATTTAGACCAGAGGTTATGGTAGCAGTTCCGGCTGGAATTTCTTCAACTGAAAGAAGGGCTGTTATTGAGGCTACTATTGCTGCCGGAGCTAAGGCTGCCTATATTATAAAAGAGCCAGTGGCAGCGGCCATTGGGGCTAATATTCCAATCAGTTCAGCTACCGGACATATGGTTGTTGATATTGGAGGCGGAACCTCGGAAATGGCAGTTATATCATTAGGTGGAGTAGTTTCTTCAACTTCTGTTCGAGTTGGAGGAAATAAATTGGACTTAGCCATTTTGGAATATATTCGAAAGAAATATGGACTAGTTATTGGAGAGCGAACTGCGGAAGAAATGAAAATTAAGGTTGGTTCGGCCATGTTTCTAGAAGATGATAATATTTTGACCATGGAAATAAACGGTCGTGATGCTGTCTCTGGGTTACCAAAAACTATAGAAGTTAATAGTAACGATGTTACCTCAGCCATTTCCAGTGAATTAGAAATTATTTTAAATACCGCCAAAAAAATTCTTCAACAAACTCCTCCAGAATTAGTGGCTGATATTATTGACAAGGGAATTGTTTTAACTGGAGGAACTGCCTTGCTTAGAAATATTGACCAATTATTTTCTCAGGCTATTGGAGTTTCGGCTTATGTAGCTGACGATCCTTTATTGTGTGTAGCTAAAGGAACCGGAATAGCTTTGGACAATTTAGACTCTTACAAGAGAAGTATTTTGGCCACCAAATAATTTATGATTATTGGAATAGATGCTTCACGTGCTAATAAAGATTTTAAAACTGGGACCGAGTGGTATTCCTATTATTTGATTATCAATTTAATTGAATTGGATAAAGAAAATAAATATATTTTGTATTCTGATAAGCCCTTAAACGAGGCTTTTTTAATTAACTTAAATTTAGAAAAAAACAATCACGTTAAGGTTAAAATATTGAATTGGCCCTTTAAGTATTTATGGACACTGGGAAGAATGAGCTTAGAAATGATATTTAATCGGCCGGATGTTTTGTTTATTCCTGCTCATGTTTTACCCTTCTTCTTTCCTAAAAAAACTATTAACACTATCCATGATATTGCGTTTGTAAAAAATAATTGCTTGTATAATCAAGAAATGTCCTTAGAAAATTCTAAAAATTCCGATTTTTGGTTAAATTTTTTGGTTAAATTTTTTACCCTTGGTAGATATCAATTTAGATCAACTGACTATTTAAATTGGTCAACTAAGTTTGCCCTTAAGAGAGCTAAGAAAATAATAGCAGTTTCTAATTTTACAAAAAAAGAAATCTTAGACAATTATAAAAAAATTGATTCAGAGAAGATAGCAGTTGTTCATAATGGTTATATTGATAGCTTGTATAAAGTTATTGATGATCAAGAGTCTACGGAGCATATTTTTAAAAAGTATGGCATTAATTACAAATTCTTTCTATATGTTGGACGTCTAGAGAGAAAGAAAAATATTTATAATTTGATAGAAGCCTTTAGTATTTATAAAGAAAACATTAATGGGGCGGAGAAATTAGTCTTAATTGGTAGTGCTGGTTATGGCTATGATGAAATGAAATATATGATTGAAGAGCTAGGTATAGAAAAGGATGTAGTTGTGTTAGGCTGGGTCGAGGAAGAAGATCTGCCCTATATTTTTAATAGGGCTGAAATTTTTGTATTTCCGTCTTTATATGAGGGGTTTGGTATCCCGGTTATCCAGGCCATGGCTTGTGGAGCTCCAGTTTTATTGTCCAATATTGAAGTTTTGCAGGAGGTTGCTCAAGATGCTGCTTTGTTTTTTGATTGTTATAATTCAGCTGATTTGGCTCAGAAAATAGAATTAATTCAAAGTAATAAAGACTTAAAGGCAGATCTAATAAAGAAAGGATTGATTCGTTGTAAAAATTTTAGTTGGAAAAAATGTGCTCAAGAAACTCTTAATATCATAAATAATTTATAATTTAGTGATATGGACTTTATTAAAAAAAATAAAATAATTATTTATATTTCAGCAATTATTTTGGCCTTAGCTGTCTTTTTTTTGTTTTTTGTAATTAAGAATTCTGAAAATAATAATATTAATTTAGAAAATAATTCCTTTTCTTCCGATGGTTGTCAGGATAATTGTGGAGTTCGTTTAATTGATGGGAAAAAAGTTGAAGCAGGGCAGGAGGATCCTTTCCTTATTTCGGCCGTAATTGATAATCATAGTGAAGCTCGTCCTCAATTTGGTCTTTCTCGAGCGGAGATAGTTTATGATATTCCAGCCGAAGGTGGTATTAACCGTTATTTAGCCTTTTTTAGATCTGACATTGAAGATGATTTTCAAATTGGGCCAATTAGGAGTGTTCGACCGTACTTTTTAGATATTGCCGAAGAATATCAGTCCCTACTTTTGCATTGCGGTGGTAGTCCCGAGGCCCTAGCTAGAGTTATAAAAGAAAAATCACTAACTTTGAATGAATTTTATAATGGGCAATATTATCTAAGATATTCTGGCTATACAGCCCCGCATAATGTTCTGGGTCAATACGGTTTAATTAAGGAATATTTGAAGGAAAATAATTTAGATGTTTCAAAATTTTCTCCCTGGAAATTTAAAGAAAAAGAAGTATTATCAAATATTGATCGCTCTATGGCTAATTTTAATATTCAAGTCAAAAATGGTCAAAGTCAATATGACGTTAGTTGGGATTATAATTTAGATGAAAATAATTATATCAAAAAAATTGCTGGGAAAGAGCATTTAGATGATTCCGGAGAGAATATAAAAGTTGATAATATTATTTTGCAGTTTGTTAAAACAGAAATTTTAGATAATGAGTTAAGATTGAAAATTGATCTATTAGGTCAAGGCCAAGCCATAATTTGTTTGGATGGATATTGTCATCAGGGCTATTGGCAAAAAAATAGTAATAAAGATAGAACTCGTTATTATTTAGAAACAAATGATGAAATTATTTTTAATTCTGGTAAGACCTGGGTTCACTTAATCGACGAAAGAACTTCCTTTAGTATAGAAAATTTTTAAAAATTAGATAGTTGTTATTATTAGTCGATCTTTCTTATTTAGATCCTTGATAGTTTTTATTTTAGGACTATATAGTCCTAATTTTTTTTTGGTTAAATCCTTCAATAGATTTTTTTGCCAAGGACTTATTTCTTGATAAATAGAAATATTATTATGAGATGTTTTTATTCTTTTTGTTTGAATTAGTAATTTGCGATAATATTTTAGACCATCTACTCCGCCAAATAGAGCTGTGTATGGCTCATTTTTTATACTTGCAGATTCTTTTATTTCCTTTTTTGTTAGGTATGGTAAGTTGGCCAAGATTATTATGTCCAGATTCTTCTCTTTTTTAATATTTGCAATAATTGGCTCTAGTAGATTACCGGAAATAAAATTTATTTTTTTATTTAATTGATAGTTTTGAGAATTTTTCTTGGCAACCTTAAGGGCTAGAGGACTAATATCAATACCTAAATATTTTATGTTATTTGATTTTAAATTGTAGGCTAAACTTATAATTAGACAGCCAGATCCCGTTCCAATATCAATAATAATTTTTTTTCTTTTTTCTTCTTGTTCATTTTTATTTTTTATTTCTTGAAGAACTTGTTCAATTATTAGCTCGCTTTCTGGGCGTGGAATTAGAGTATTTTTGTTTACTAAAAATTTTAAATTGTAGAAATATTTTTCTTCTACTAAATAAGCTATTGGCTCACCGGTTAATCTTTTTTTAATTAAATCATTTATTTGTTGGCTATGTTTTTTGGAAATTTCTAGATTATTATTAATAATTAATTGCTCTCGTTCTATTTTTAAAACAAATGAAATTATTATTTCAGCTTCTAATTGGCAAAGACTAATCTTCTGCTTGCTTAAAGCTTGGGATGCCTCTTTTATCTTTTCTTGGATAGTCATTTTGATAATTAACAAAAATCCTAAAGTTGATTAGGATTTTTGATTTTTTAGGTCACTAATAATTTCTTCTATATCTCCTTCCATTATTTCATTAATATTGTGCCAAGATTTGTTAATGCGATGATCAGTTATTCTGCTTTGAGGAAAATTATATGTTCTAATTTTATCACTACGGTCTCCTTTGCCGACTTGTTCTTTTCTCTCTAGGGTTTCTTTTTCAGATCTTTCATCCTCTATTTTTGCTAAAAGCCTAGATCTTAAAATTTGCATAGCCTTTTCTTTGTTTTGATGTTGAGATTTTTGATCTTGACAGCTAACTACTAGTCCAGTTGGTATATGAGTAATGCGAATAGCCGAATAAGTAGTGTTAACACTTTGACCGCCGGGGCCAGAAGAACAAAAAGTATCAATTCGGAGTTCATTTGGCTCTATTTTAACATCAATTTCTTCAGCTTCCGGCATTACTATAACAGTAGAGGTTGAGGTGTGAACCCTTCCTTGTTTTTCTGTCTCTGGGACTCTTTGGACTCGATGAGTTCCGGCCTCGTATTTTAGATGACCATAAACGTTTTCTCCGGTTACTGAAAAAATTATTTCCTTATATCCACCAATTCCAATAGAGTTTGAACTTAGTATCTCAGACTTCCATCCCTTTTTTTCGGCAAACTTTAAATACATTCTGAATAGCTCAGCAGTAAATAAAGCACCCTCATCTCCTCCGGCCCCAGACCTAATTTCTACGATGACGTCTTTTTTGTCGTTGGGATCAGCTGGATTTAATTCTTCGTGTAATATTTTTTCCAATTCTTCCTTCTTTTTTTCCATTTCAAGTATCTCTTCTTGAGCCATCTTTGCTAGCTCGGAAGATCCCTCGCTTTTAGCAATCTCTAGGTTATCTTTTATAGCGTTGTCCAGCTTTTCTATTTCTATTATTAGATTATGGGTTTTTTTAATTAGGGAATGCTCTTTAGCTACCTTGGTTAATTCGGTGGAATTGGAAAGAATTTCAGGGTCAGATAGTTTTTTTTCTAACTCTCGAAATTTATTTTTAATTTCTAAAAATTTTTCCATATTTTTAATTATTTTTTTATTTAGATAAAATAAAAGCCCCAAAATTGGCGCTTTTATTTTTTTTATTTGAGATGGTTATTGGTTTTTGTCGGCCTTTTTTTGAGATTTTTCAGCTCTCTTGGTAGTTTTGCTTTTTTTGCTGTCATCTTTTTTTTCTAATTTAGCCTTGAATTTACCAACGCGATTAGCAGTATCTACTAATTTTTGTTTTCCGGTATAGAAAGGATGACAATTTGAGCAAAGCTCGGTTTTTATTTCTGACTCTACTGAACCAGTTTCCATAACAAAACCACAAGCGCAGATAGCCTTGATTTTGTCGTTGTATTTTGGATGAATATCTTTTTTCATATTTATTTATTTATTTAAATAGTTAATAACAATAAAAAACCATCAAATTAATGGGTATTTTTTATAATATCACAACAATAAAAATAAATCAAGAGCCTTTGCGCTTTAACTTGATTTATGAGTTTTAAGGTGTTAATATTTTAGTACTTATAATTTATCTATATTAATATGATTAAGGGTGTTATTATTAAAAATCTAAATCAATATCACGATGATCGTGGTTGGTTAAGTGAGGTTTATCGCCAAGATGAGGTTAATTATCACCCAGCTATGGCCTATATTAGTGTCACTAAACCTGGAGTAATTCGTGGTCCTCACGAGCATAAATTTCAAAGTGATTGCTTTGTTTTCGTGGGACCAGGCTCTTTTGAGTTACATCTTTGGGATAGAAGAGCGGGGAGCGAGACTGAAGGTCAACATTTTACAGCTGAGATGGGAGAAGGTGCTCCAACTATGGTAATTGTTCCACCGGGGGTAGTTCATGGATATAAAGCCATTGGAGCAGTTGATTCATATTGTTTAAATTTTCCAGATAAGCTTTATAAAGGGGAGAATAAAAAGGAAGAAATTGACGAGATTCGTTGGGAGCAGGACCCTGATTCTCCCTATAAAATAAATTAATTTCAATTTATGTAAAATCGCTCTTTAGGGCGGTTTTTGGCTTTACTAGGAGCTTTAATTATAGTATAATCATTTTGTAATATAAATAATTAACTTATTATGGCAAAAATATTAGTAACTGGAGGAGCTGGCTTTATCGGATCTAATTTTATTAGATATTGGCTTAAAAGTAATCCTAATGATCATATTGTTAATTTGGACAAATTAACTTACGCTGGTAATTTGGACAATTTAATAGACATTTCCCAAAATGATAATTATGAATTTATCCAAGGAGATATTTGCGATTTTGATTTAATAAATAATATTGTTAAAGATATTAATTTAATTGTTCATTTTGCGGCCGAGAGTCATGTAGATAGGTCTATAAAAAATAGCGCTGATTTTATAAGAACTAACATTGAGGGAACTAGAACTTTATTGGAGGCAGCAAAAAATAATGGGAATATTCGCTTTCATCATATTTCTACCGATGAAGTTTTTGGATCTCTGGAAATTGATAGTTCTAAATTTAGTGAGAAAACACCTTATGATCCCCGTTCTCCTTATAGCGCTTCTAAGGCTGCTTCCGATCATTTAGTTAGAGCTTATTTTCATACTCATGGATTACCGATTACAATTTCAAATTGTTCCAATAATTACGGCCCTTATCAATTCCCAGAAAAGCTTATTCCCTTGTTTATTACCAATCTTATAGAGGGAAAAAAGGTCCCGGTTTATGGAAGTGGTCAAAATATTAGAGACTGGATCCATGTTGATGATCATAATCGAGGAGTTGAGATGATTATTAAAAAAGGAATTATCGGAGAAACTTATTGTTTGGGTGGCGATAACGAAATAAAAAATATAGACATTACTAAGAATATTTTGGAATTAATGAGCTATGGAGAAGAAAAGATTGATTATGTGGCCGATAGACTAGGGCACGATTTGAGATATGCTATAGATTTCTCTAAAGCTTCTAAGGATTTGGGGTGGAATCCTCAAATTAATTTTACCGATGGATTAAAGTCAACCATAGAGTGGTATGAAAAAAATCTTTCTTGGTGGCAAAAATTAAAAAATAGATAATTCAATTATGAAGAAAATATTAATTTTGGGAGCTAATGGTAATTTAGGTAGTCAATTAGTGAAAGAATTTTCCAATCTTTCTGGTTATAAAGTTTATGGTTTTGATAGATCCGATTTAGATCTATTAGAATATAATTTAATAGCGCCAAAGATTTCTCAAATAAAACCAGATATTATTATTAATACTTCGGCTTATAATGCCGTTGATAAATGTGAGGAATTTGAAGATGAATTCGAGTTAGCTCAAAAAATAAATGGTGAAGCCTTGAGATATTTGGGTAAGGCAGCTATTTCTAATAATTCTATTTTAATTCATTATTCAACCGATTATGTTTTTGGTGGTGACATTTGTAAGGATGATGGTTGCGAAACGGAATGTTTTTTAAAAACTAAGGAAAAGGGTGGTTTTACTGAGGATGATCAGCAATGTCCAATTAATAAATATGGTTTAACAAAAATGTCTGGCGAAATAGAATTACAAAGATTGGCTAACAAAAAATTAAAATATTATATAATTAGAACTTCAAAATTATTTGGACCAAAGGGAAAATCTCCAGATTCTAAAGAAAATTTTTTTGATATAATGTTAAAAATTTCTCAGGATCGTTCTGAAATTCAGGTTGTTAATGAAGAGTTGAGCTGTTTTACATATACCCCTGATTTAGCCAAGCAAACCATTGAATTATTGGATAATAAAAATGATTTTGGTATTTATCATATCAGAAATAGTGAGCCGGCTATTTGGTATGATGCTGCTAGAGAATTATTTAAATTAAAAAATATTAAAGTAAATATTAAGCCGGTCTCATCAGATAAATTTCCTCGTCCTGCCAAAAGACCAAAGTATTCAGTTTTGGCTAATACTAAATTACCGAGTTTGAGAAGTTGGCAAGAGGCTTTGAGGGAATATATAAAAAATTATAAATAAAATTTTAATAAAAAAATATGAAAGGAATAGTGTTATCAGGCGGGAGCGCTACTCGCCTTCGTCCTTGTACTAAAGTTACGTCTAAGCAATTATTACCAGTTTATAATCGTCCAATGATTTATTATCCTCTTAATACTCTGATAAAGGCGGGCATCAAGGATATTTTGATTATTGTTTCTCCAGAACAAGCTGGTCATTATTTAAATTTATTAGGTAGTGGCAGAGAGTTTGGTGTAAAATTTACTTATGAAATTCAGGATAAACCGGAGGGATTAGCCCAGTCTTTTATTATTGGCAAAAACTTTATTGACGAAGATAGCGTGTGTATGATTTTAGGTGATAATATTTTTGAAGATGATTTTTCTGACGATATTAAAAATTTTTCTGGTGGAGCCAAGGTTTTTGCTAAACATGTCCCCGATCCAGAAAGATTTGGCGTGGTAGAATTTGATGAAAATAATAGAGCAATTTCTATTGAAGAAAAACCAGCTCAGCCCAAATCTAATTATTGCGTTACCGGTCTTTATGTTTATGATAATAAGGTGGTAGAGATAGCTCAAAATTTAAAACCATCGCCTCGAGGAGAGTTAGAAATTACTGATGTGAATAGAATTTATTTGGAAAAAGGAGAATTGGATGTGGCTATGGTTATTGGGGCTTGGATAGATGCTGGAACTTTTGATAGTTTATTAGAGGCCCAAATTTTAGCTAAAGAGAAATTACAAGATAAATTAATTATTTAAATTATGAAAGATAAAATTATTTCTAATCAGGAGGTAAAAGGAACTAAAGATTGGTTGCCGGAGGAAATGAATATTAGAAAATATATTTTTGATAAATGGCGACAGGTTTGTTTGTCTTATGGTTTCATAGAATACTTAACTCCTATTTTGGAAAATGCTGAGGTTTATCGAGCTAAGTCCGGTGAAGATATTGGTGGCAAGGAATTAATGGTTTTTGTTGATCAGGGTGGTCGGGAATTGGCTATTCGTCCCGAAATGACTCCTAGTGTCGTTAGAATGGTTTCTAAAATATATAATACCTCACCTAAGCCTTTAAAATTGTTTTCTATTGCTAATTTTGTCAGAAATGAAAAACCACAAAGAGGTCGCAATAGGGAATTTTGGCAATTAAATTGCGATATTTTTGGAGATGATAATCTTTTGTCTGATTTAGAGGCCTTACAAATGAGTTTAGATTTGGTTTTAGCTTTTAATCCGCCCAAAGGTTCCTTTGCTTTAAAAATAAATCATCGTGGTTTAATTAATTATTTATTTGATTCAATAAAATTAGACGATAGCCAGAAGATATTGGTAATGCGCTTGATGGATAAATATAATAAAATGACTGGCGATGAGCTTATTAGCAAAATGGAAGGCTTAGGTTTAAAAAATGAACAAATTGATAAGGTTTTAAAATTTATTACTGCCGATAGTTTGGATGAATTAATTGGCAATAACTCCGAAATGAAAGAGACTTCAGCTTTTAGCTTATTATTTAAAATTATTGAAAAATTAAAAAAATTAGGTTATGAAGAATATGTTAAATTTAGCCCCGAGGTTATAAGAGGTTTTGATTATTATGATGGTTTGGTTTTTGAGTTATTTGATAATCATAAAGATAATAATCGGGCTATGTTTGGTGGAGGTCGTTATAATGGTTTGGCTAATATTTTCGGAGGAGAAAGTTTTTCGGCCATTGGTTTTGCCCCTGGAGATGAAACATTTAAATTGTTTTTAGAGTCTTGGGATATTTTACCAAAAATTGGTATTAAAGATGAATTATATTATTTACCTATTCTATCAGATAAATTAGATGAACCAGTTTTATCTTTGGCTAATAAATTAAGAAAAAAAGGAAAACGTGTTGAAATTAGTTTTAATACTTTAAAAATTTCTAAGGTTTTTGAGTATGCTGATAAAAACAAGATTGGTTATGTAGTCGTTTTGGGAGAGGATGAATTTGAAAGGGGAGAATATAAAATAAAAAATATGAAAACCGGAGTGGAAGAGATCTTTAAGTTGAAGTAGTTTTGATTAAAGTGGTTATAAAAAAAGACCTTTTTAGGTCTTTTTTGGTATCCTTTTTGTGGATACCTCGTTTGAATTATTTTTGCAAGTTGGACAGAAATTAGTTTCAATATAATAATCTGTCCATTGTGTTTCAGCTCCAGTTTTTTCTAAGTCTTCCTCTGGCATTAAAAGAATTAAGGCCAGGGCAGTTTCAAAGTCAACTAAATCTACACTGCCACATTTTTTGCAAACTGAATAGGCGCACATCCCCTCAGGAATTGGCTTTTCTAATTTTTTTATTATTTCCTTTGTTAAATAGCCCAATTAATTTCTCCCTTCTATTTTTTGTTTGTATATTTTGATAATTTCTTTAGCAGTTTTTTCCATTAGGTCATGATCCTCTGGTCTTTTTCTTGAATAATTTTCGTTCTCAGCAAAAACAACAATATCAGATAAAGATTTTCCCCCGGCACGAGCCTTTTCTTTTTGTTGCTCCATTTTTCCGGCCATGGAATTTTTGGTTATATCTAAACAAATTCTAGTTTCTTTCTCTTTTCCTTTGGAATCTAAATATTTAAATTTTAAAAAAGCGTCAACACCACAATAGTCTAAATGCGAATTAACGGCCGTATAGTATTCTAAATTTTCATAATCGATACCTAATTCATCAACGATAGTAGCATGAAGGTCGTCAGCAAAACTGGTCATTGGCTCAGTGGGATCAGAATTCTTTGGCTGGCTCTTCTCAATTATTTTAAATTGTTCTTCTACTGATAATTCATTTAAAAATTTATGTCTATTTTTAGAAATTCTTTCTTCGATAAAATTTTTAATTTCTGAAGCGTGCTCCTTTTTTAATTCTTGATATTTTTCCGGACTTCTTTTTTTTAATTCTAGTAATAGTCCGACGGGGTCGTTACTAGATTTAAAAGTAGAGTAATTTTGAGTAATAAAAACTTCTTCCAATTTTTCTTGTAAGTTTTTTTTATAATTATTATCATCAATTGTTGCTAGAAGATTTTTTTCTAGCAGATTCCCGGAATTTTCGTTAAAAGTGTGCATTAAAAAGTTGTCCTCAAAATTAGCCATATTTTTTAGATTAGTTTGTAGATATTATAATAAATTATTATTTTTGTCAATAGTAAAATTTTTTAATGTTTTTTTTGAAAAAGCATCTATTTTCTCAGCCAAGCCTTTCTCGTCGCCGGGATAAAATGACAAATCCTTATTTATGTCTAGTAATTCAGGGATTCCGCCTAAATCAGAGGCAATAATTGGTAGGGAGAAAGCTTTAGCCTCATAAATGACCGTTGGAGAATTTTCATAACACTGAGATGGAATAATTAAGCAATCATTTTTCTGCAATTCCAGGGCTATCTCTTCTTTGGTTTTTTCCCCTAAAATTTTTATACGATTGTCATCTCGAGAAATTAATTTAATCTCTTTAAGTAGTGGACCATCCCCAATAATGTTTAAATTAATTTTAGGATTATTAATTTTTTTAAATGAGTTAATTAAAAAAATAATACCTTTATGCTTGGTGATTTGACCAATAAATATAAAATTAATTATTTCTTTATTTTTTTGAAGATTATTTAGTTTGAGGTTTTCTATGTTAGAAAATGGTGCAGGATTTTTTTGAATTTTACTTTGACTATTAGGAAAATAATTTCTTTTTAGATGTTCTTGTAATAACCAATTAGAAGGAGATATTATTAGGTCTGGGGAGCCAATCATTTTTTTTATTAATTTTTGATAAATTTTGGCTACAATAGAATTTATTTTTTTTTCTTGTCCAAAAAACATTAGTCCCGAGGGATGAATTAATTGAATATCGTGCAAAATATGGTGATGCTTAATATTCAATTTTTTAATTATTTTAAAAGTTTTCCAGCCAATTCCCATTAAGTTATTGGTTATTATCGTTTGAGGATTTTCTTTTTCTATTATTTCTTTTAACTTATCAGATTGATTAAAGTTGAAAAAATTTCCTATTTGCCAAAAAAGACGATAAAATAGAGATTTTTTTTCTAGATTATAATAATTAGAATTGAGATAATATGTTTTTGTCTCGGTATTGATTTCAAATGAATCTTTTGGTTTGGTTGTTATTATTACAATAGAGCTTCCTTGCTCCTGAGAGTGAGAAACAATTCTTTCACAAACTTTTTCTGCTCCACCCCTATTATATGGTTTGTATAGATTGTTTATTATGATTATTTTCATATTTGCGGGGGTTAAAATCATATTATTTGAATAATTCTAATATTTTAGAGTTAATTACTTCTTCTGAATATTTTTCTAGGGCTAATTTGTGGGCGGCCTGGCTCATGTTTTGATATTTTTCTTTATCTCTTAAAATTAAATCTATTTTGTTTTTTAAATCTTCGACATTTTTGGGCTCTATTTGAAAACCTGATTTTTGATTTTCAAAAACAGTTCTAACTCCTGGTAAATTTGAGGCAATCACTGGAATTCCACAGGACATCGCTTCTATTAAAACTATGCCAAAAGCTTCGTTGCTATTAATTGAGGGTAATACTAAAACTTTGGCAGTTTGATAATTTTTTATTAATTCTTCTTTGTCTAGTTTTCCAATAAATTCAATCTTATATTTAATTTTTAGACTCTCAGCCAAAAATATTAAATCTTTTTTTAATTCTCCTTCTCCAATTATTTTTAATTTCCAGTCCAGATCTTTTATTTGGCTGATAGCCTTTATTAGAATATCAACTCCTTTGAAATAATGAGCCTTATCTAATCCGCCAACAAATAGAACAATATTTTCTTTTATAATATTTTTTAGGGGTTTAAATTCTTTAGTATTGATCGAAAAGGGAATTTCTTTAAATTTCTTTGGATACTTATTATAAACATTTTTTATTTGGCTATTTTTAATATAATCAAGTGAGGCGCTAATTATCTGGTCGGCTTTTTTAAACAATGATTTCTTAATAATTTCTTCTGGCCAGCTTAAAACTTTAAATAAAATATTTTTATGTTTAACATCCATGTGATAATGGATTATTAATTTTTTTTGAGGATTTAATATCTTAAATAACCAAATTATTAGGGTTGTTCCAAAAAAGGGGTAGTGAAAATAAATAGTATCAAAATTTTTGAGTTTCTTAAACAAGGAAAGTAGAGTTGCCCCATGGCCTATTTTTATTAATGGTTTTAGCCTGATAATATTGTTTTTAATATCATCTTCGGAGCTATTTTTTTTAGTTTTAATAGTAAAAACAAAGCTCGCATGTTTGTTGTGTATGGTTTTTTGGATTTTTTGAGCTGAGGTGCCAATTCCACCAGAGTAAGGTGGATAGACACAAACAATTTGAGCAATTTTCATATATTTTAATTTTTTGCTATATTATATAGGTATGAATATTATTATATTAGAAAAAATTTGGCCTTATTTGAAGAAAAATATTTTAGTTGTTTTGTTGTTGTTTTTATCTTTAAATATTAATATTTCTTCAGTCTTTTATTATTTTTATAGGCTCAATAATTTAGTGATATTTTTTTCCTTGTTAGTATCATTGGTTTTAACTGGCCTGTTTATTTATTTTACCATTTCCCACCAAGGTCAGCAAGAAAAACCGGCATTGATAGCATTTTCCGGCAATTATTCTAATAAATTCTGGCTTTTTGTTAAAATACTCTTAACTGGTTTGATTTTGGTTTTGTTTTATCTTTTGTTTAAAGCGCTAGTTTCTTCGGGTAGCTTTTTGGCCATCAATTCTCCTTGGAACTTCATCTCGGCTGATTTTTGGTTATTATTATCAGCTTTATTAATTTTATTGTTTATAAATTTTTATCTTCAAAGTAGAAGTTCTTATTTTTTTATTATTATTTTTTATTTTCTGTTTTTTTCTATTTCCTTTTTTATTTATAAGATTGCTTTTGGCTACGATCAATTGCTTCATCAGCGAGCCATTAAAGAAATTATCAATTTTGGTCTAATTGAGCCCAAGACTATTTATTATATCGGTCAATATGTTTTAGAGTTTTTTATTTTGAAGATTTGGCCTTTTTCTCTAGAATTATTAGACAGATTATTGGTTCCAATATTATCCTCCGTATTATTGCCAATTACCTTCATTTTTAATTTTAAAAAGAGGGGTTTTAATAGAATAATTTGGCCATTAGTTTTATTGTTGATTTTGCCTTTTTCTATTTTTACTTACACCGTTCCACAGAATTTAGCTTTCTTATTTTTATTGATTTTATTGTTATTTTCTTTTAATAAATATTTTATTGATAATAGATATAATTTTATATTTCTTTTATCTTTAGCCTTTACTATATTTTTTATTCATCCTTTAGCAGGCGTTCCGGCGATTATTTTTACCTTTATTCTATGGCTTGATAGTTTTGTTGATTGTCAATTTTTGTTTGTGGGTGTTAAAAATAAAATTAAGACTCCGGTGTCTTTTTTTAAATTTTTGAAATATTTATCATATCTTTTTCAGGTAATTATTTTGCCATTATTACTAATTTTCTCTGGTGGTCGCTTAGCCCCCACTTCTTTTAATTTTTCTAATTGGGTGCCAAGGTTTTTGGGACAAGAAAATGTTTTACTAAATTTTATTTATTTTTTTGGCTTGAATAGAAATATTTGGTTGTTAGTATTGTTTTTATTAGCGACATTTTTTGTTATTAAATATAATCGTCAAGATTTGAAGATATTTTATTTTAATTCTATTACCTTGCTGTCTTCTTATTTTGTAAGTTTATTTATTGATTTTCCTTTTTTAAGTCAAATTGATAAGAGTAGTTATGCTAATAGGATATTAATTATTTCTTTTTTATTTTTAATTCCTATTTTTTATGAAATATTTATTTGTTTAATGAAGAAAATAAAAGAAGAAAAAATATTTTTTAGAATTATTATTTTAATATTTTTATCTGGCCTGCTATTATCTTCTTTGTATTTAAATTATCCCCGTAAAGATAATTATTTTAATTCTCGCTCTTTTTCGGTTTCTCGAGATGATTTTGCAGCGGTGAAGTTTATTGAAGAGCATAAAGAAAATGATAATTATATTGTTTTAGCTAATCAGCAAGTGGGAGCTAGCGCTATTAAAGAATATGGCTTTAAAAGATATTATGGCCCTTGGTTTTATTATTCGGTGCAAACTGGAGGACTACCTTATGACTATTATTTAAAAATGATTGAAAATCCTAATAAAGATTTGATGATAGATTTAATGAAGGAGTTAGGGACCGATGGTGCTTATTTAGTAATAAATGATTATTGGTGGGGCTTCGATAGAATAATTCAAGAATTGAAAATAATATCTGATGAGGCTTATGATATTAATAATGGAAAACTAAAAATATTCTATTTTAAAAAATAATTCTTTTTATATGAATAAAATTGAAAATCATAAAAAAAACTGGGAGGCCCTTGGAGAATCAGACCCTTTTTGGGCAGTATTGTCAGACAATAGTAAAAGATTTAATAATTGGGATGTGGATGAGTTCATTAAAACTGGAGAGGCTGAAGTAGAAAATGTTTTTTCTCAGATGAAATCTTTGGGCATTGGAATTAGTCGAGGAGAAATATTGGATTTTGGTTGCGGGGTAGGGCGTTTAGCTCGACATTGGTTAAAATATTTTGATAAATATAATGGAACAGATATTTCTGAAGCGATGATAAAAAAAGCTCAAGATATTAATAAGGGCTGGGAAGTGGAATTTTTTGTAAATAACGATAGCTTAGAGATATTTGATGATAATAAATTTGATTTTATTTATTCGGGGATTGTCTTACAACATTTACCGGACAAAGACTTTATCAAAAAATATATTTTAGAATTTAAGAGAATTTTAAAGCCGGGCGGGGGATTGGTTTTTCAATTGCCCAGTAAAATTCCTTGGACTTTTCGTTTACAACCCGTTAGACGTTTATATAATTTTTTAAGTAAAATTGGCTTCTCGGAAAAATTTTTATATCAACAATTAGGTTTGTACCCTATTAAAATGAGTTTTATTCTCGAAAATGATATGAGGAAGTTTTTGGAGGATAATGATTTTAAGGTTTTGAGTATTAAAGGGGATACTTATTGTGGCCCTAGGGTTGAAAGCCGAACTTATTATTGTCAAAAGTAGTTAGTATTTAGGCTATAATTCAAGATCTATTTTGGTTTTTTTCCAGGAGCATTTGCTCTTGGTATGTAAATAAATTTCCGATCTAAA
>ENA-UOWO01003799-UOWO01003799.1-activated-sludge-metagenome-genome-assembly--contig:-NODE-3799-length-17185-cov-5.444191_pt1 | contig 17185 bp, 10 predicted proteins | sample MGYA00238148_ERZ761564 | MGnify/ENA primary metagenome ERZ761564 (study PRJEB28885, sample SAMN05720194) | activated sludge metagenome | isolation source: Anaerobic digester | place: USA...
GGTTGGTGGCTGTACCGGTGGCCATTCAGGCGAAAACATCGTCAACGAAAGAGCTAATGCCATCAGAGTTCTGGCCCGGGTTCTACATCGCATTCGCGAACATACCGACGTGCGTCTGATCGGTGTTCTCGGAGGCACAGCCCACAACGCCATTCCGCGTGATGCTGAAGCCACCTTTTACGTTCCGGTAAGCGAATCAGACAAAGTCGCCGAAATCGTCGCCGGCAACCATGAAACTATCAGATCCGAATTTACGGTTACCGACCCGGGTCTGCGCATCAGTCTGAAAACCCTGCATCAGACGCCTGACCGTCGCGCCATGCTCAGTTATATCAGCCTGAGAGTTCTCGATCTGATAATCGCCATTCCGCATGGCGTCGCCGCAAGGTCTACTGAAATGCCGCACCTTGTCGAAACTTCGTCAAATCTTGCCAAAGTCTGGGTCAACGAAGGACGTCTGTTTGTTCTCACAAGCCAGCGCAGTTCGGTAATGAGTCGGCGCGATGCTATCACCGCCCGCATTGAAGCGGTTGCCCGCCTTGGTGGCGCCCGCTATCACAGCGGCAACGGTTACCCGTCATGGCGCCCCGATTTCAATTCAGCACTGCTGAAGAAATGCTGCGAAATCTATGAATCGCTGTTCAAGGAAAAACCGCGGGTCGAAGCTATTCACGCCGGTCTTGAATGTGGTCTGATCGGCAACCTGCACCCTGGCATGCAGATGATATCGCTTGGCCCGACTATCAGAAACCCGCATTCTCCTGAAGAAAAGATGTTTCTGCCATCTTTACCGAAGGTTTATTCGCTGCTGAAAAACATTCTCGCAGAACTCTGAGGCAGCCATGAAAAACAATTTTAAAGCAGCAGCCATGCTGCTGGCCTTTGTCACCCTGTTTTTCTTACCGGTCGATGCAGCCACGCGCCTGACCATTCTGCACACCAACGATACGCATTCGCGTATGCTGCCATTTGACAGCAAGCAACACGGCCCGGATTGCGGCGGGATAGTGCGCCGTTCAGGCCTGATCGAGCATATCCGCAGCCAGGAAGGTGAAATCCTGTTGCTCGATGCCGGCGACATTCTTCAGGGAACGCCTTTTTACAGTACCTTCAAAGGCGAAGCCTGCTACCGGACGGCGAAAGCCTGTGGTTATGACGCAACCACGCTCGGCAATCACGAACTTGACAACGATCTTGGCAATCTGCAGGCCCGACTGGCCGAAACCGGTATGCGCCTGCTCTGCTGCAACGTCTTTTTTGCCGGCACCAGACGACCGGTTTTTGCCCCGTATCATGTTTTCGTCAGAAATGGTCTGAAGATTGGCGTAATCGGCAGCATCGGCAATGAAGCCTGGGAAGACATCGACCGCAAAATCAGGGCACCGATGGCCCTTCAGGATCAAACCGAAGCTGTCAGAATCACTGCCAGACGCATAAGACCCTATGTCGACCTGGTAATTCTCCTTTCACATGCCGGCATCGAATTCGACGAGCAGATTGCTGCCGCTGTGGCCGAAATCGACCTGCTGATCGGCGGGCACACGCATGTTGAACTGAATCAGCCAAAACTGGTGGCCAACAAAGCTGAAGCCGGAACCTGCAATAATGGCCTGAACGGCACTCTGGTCGCTCAGGCCGGAGAATGGGGCCACTTTGTCGGTCGTATCGACCTGCTGATTGAAGATGACCGCCGTATCGCCAGCTGGTCTGGCAGTCTGATCAAAGTCAGCCCGCAATTTGAGCATCTGGCGCCGGCCGGGCTCGTAAAGATGGTTTCTGACTATGACCAGACACTGCAGAAAATCATGAACGAGGTGCTCGGTCAGGCACCGGCCGATCTGAATTTTCCGAAAGATGAACGCAAAAAGGCACTGTTGCCGATGGGCTCGTTTATTGCCGCAGGTATGCGCGATGCTGCCGGTTCAGACATCTGTATTGTCAATTCCGGGGCCATACGCACCGATTTGAAGGCCGGCGAGCTTACCCGGGGCGAGATCTATGAAGCCGTACCCTATGACAATACCGTCGTTACTTTCGCCATGAGCGGTGCTGCCGTTCAGAAGATGCTCGACTTCGTCGCTGCCAACTTTGGCGATCCTGATGGTTATCAGTTTGCCGGTGTTACCGGTGTTCTCGACCGCAAAAATGGCCGGGCAGAAAACATCATGATTGGCGGCGAACCACTTTCGCCGGCCAGAACCTACCGGGTTTCGACCTCATCATTCATGGCAAACGGAAACATTGCCGGCGACAAACTGTTCGCTGATCCACAGAAAATAGAAGATTCTGGTGTTTTCATGCGTGACGCTGTCGAAGGGCTGCTGAAGAAGCTTGGCACCCTGCCCGACTATCGCGAACTGCCCTTCAAACTTCAGGGCTGACGGGTCAGCGGTAAAACCACAGGTTGGCCGCAAAAACCAGACTCGACGACAGAAAAACCGCAACCATACCAAGTCGCAGAAACGCTATCCGGCTCCACTGGCCGTGATAGCGTTTTCCTATACCCCAGTAAATGGCGTCTGAAACAATAATACCGACCAGGCAGGTTGCTGCTGAAAAAGCCGGGTTGAGCAATTCAAGCCCGAGAAAATGATTTATCGGCAGAAAAGCCAGCGACAGAAAAACTGAGCGCACAAGAAAGTTGCCCTCGGCAATAGAGCGCGGAATTACGCGCCGGCGACTGGCAGAGGCGAGATTGCCCGCTCGCTGTGACCATTTCCAGCGAATGCTCAAAATTGCGGCAAAACTGACAACATACGGAACAAAAAACATTGAAGTGTCAATGAGGCGGTTGATCAGACTCAGGTTGGCACCGATGATCCAGCAGGCCGAAACGGCAAACATGTAAAAAATCGGTCTGACGCGCAGCAATTCATCCTGGTTGCCTGGCATTTCGAGAAAAAGGTCGACAAGCGAAATCAGAATCGTGCAGACAAAAACCGGAATGTACCATTCGGCTCCGATCAGGCTCCAGGCAGCATAGCCCATCAGACCGACGCCGATTATTCCGGAGGTGCCAAGTCGCCCTGACAGATTACCGAACAGGTAGGTTGTCAAAAAGATAATGCCGACCGAGCAGAGCTGGCCAATAATTTCGGGTATCGGCTTCGTGGTGATCTTCATAATAATGAACAGCGTACCAAACGGAATAATTATATTGTCGGCGCCCCCCAGCGAAATCGCCTCGAAACAGGTCACCAGAACTGCGATAAGCAGAGCTGACAAAACACATTCCATGCGCCCGACCGAGGTCAGCAGCAGCAAGCCAAGGTGAACGATCAGAAAAGTCGACAACAGAAAAATCACCGAGCCTTCGAGGCTTTTGCGCTCTTCTTCGACGCTGTAAACCTTAAAACCGTATGAAACACCGATTATCGCTGCCAGAGCATCTGAAACCGAAAGCACCATAACCGATATCAGGTAAAAATCGGGCTTTTCGAAATAGCTGGTGGCGGCAAAAGTGAGATAAATGGCAACCGGGTGTAGAATATCGCCACTCGACTTGCGCTTAATCCCGTGAACCGACTTCAGCAACCCCATTTTTCGTGTGGTGGCCATCAGTGTGACAAAGGCTACGCAGAGAGCCAGGATTGTCCAGTGTGATTTGAAAACGTAGGCAAAACACAGCGATACGATACCGCCGGTCAGATGCACAAATTTTCGGGTAGCTTCCTGAGAACAGGCGTTCAGACCGCGAAGAATTTCACCACAGCCGACAAGAACCAGAAACAGAGCCGCTACAATCAATGCCGAGCCGACTTCTGCATCCCAGGAAACCATCTGTTACCGCCTTCAAAAGATATGCTATGCCCATGATTTTAATTTCCGACCGCCATAAAAGCAAGCATTAGCTTTTATTTCATCATCGCCGCCCGGCTCATATTGGCTCACAGAGAACTTAATGTAACTTTTTAGCTGCAGACAGGTCAATGTGCTATAATGCAGCCATGAGATTTTTTGCGTACATTTTCAATCTGTTGCTTTTTCTGGCGTTGCTGCCCGTTTCAGCTGGTGCCCAGACTGTCCCCGGCGCCGGGCAGATGAACGTTATCGTCATCACTTTTTCGCCGCCGTTTTCTGGCCAGTTGAACCGTTCTGAAAGCCTGTTTCAGGCTCTGCTGCAGACAATGCAGGACAAGCCGGCAAACCTGGCCGACCGCATAAATTCTGTCGGCGCCATCTGGTCCGCCAGCTACAATCTCAATGGAGTGCAATTTTCACTGCTGTATCCGGGTGGTGACGACTCAGCAGCGAGCATCTGCCGCACCATGCTGACAGGTCTTGCCGGCAAAATTCCAGGGGTTCAGAGCGACAACAGCAGGCAGTCTCTTGCAAACTACCTGCACAGCATTCTCTGGCGGCATCGGGCCAGCAGTTATAACCAGGCTTCAGCAACTGTTCCCGTCTCTCTCTTCACTTCAAACGACAGTACCCGGGTTAAAGAGATGCTTGGCCCCGACACTGAGCTTTTTGCATCGCTTTACGACAGCTCATTTCCGAGACCCGATAACGGCCCTCTGGTTATTCCGGCTGTTCCGGTTACGCTCTATGCAGTTCTAACCTGGAACGAATTTTCCACCGCCCCATTCATTTCTGCAAAATTTATCGGCGAAAAATTTATCAGTGAAACCAGTGTCGGTTCTGCCAGCTATGAGATTCTCAACTGCGGCAACTCCCTTTGCCTGACTCTGACAATAAGTGGCGACGAAGAAACACTTGCTGGCAGCCAGGAAAAACTGCGACAATTTGCACGCCAGAATTATGATGGCGAGAGCTCGCCTCTCTGGAAAAGCTTTGCCGCAAGAATTGTCCGCATTTTTTCCGATGACCGGCGCGATCTGACCAAACGCAGCCTATTTCATGCCTGGGTTCAGCACTGGGGTGGCAATTTTTCAGATTTTGAACAGTCGGACATCGCGTTCGTCAAACCTGACAAAATTTTTGACGGAGTGTCAGTCCCCGAGAGTCGGCAACACGAACTGAGCTATTCCGGCAACACTTTTCCGAGATTTGCGGCATGCAGTCTTAGTTCTGGCAGCGATACGGCTGACGTATCACTCACATTTATCGGCAGCAGAGGCACTCTGAATATTATCAAAGAGGGCATCGGCACTGAGTCGGCAACGTCATTTCCTATCAGCATCGACGATTCAGAGCTCGACAGGTTGACAATTAGCTTCCACAGCCACGTCAGCCAGGTCAGCGGCTGCGTCGCACGTCTGCGTTCACGCATTACCGGCATTCTCTTTGAAAGAGGTCTGAGAAGCGACATCTCCAGCAGCATGCGCATCGGAATCGCTGCCAGCTGCAATATCACCCCATTTGAGTTGCGCGGTCTTCTGCAGCAGGGCTGGCCACCGAATACCCAGACCCATGAATGGCATACGGGCAATGACAGCAGTATTGCCAGTGCCATTCGTTTCCCGGCGGGCAATTCACAGGCTTTTAGCAGACGCTGGGCAATTGCCACTGCCACCGGCAGGGGCTGCGCTGAAATACTTTCTCTTCTGGCAGCGCGCGACATCGCACTTAAAACCCTGAGAAGATAGCTGGCAGGGTCGCCGTTTCAACTTTTCATTAAATAATTCTCCGATACTGCCGATATCTGGCCTGAACTATGTTTATCCGTCGTTAGTTCAGGAGATATTATGACTGCCAACCGCTCCGGTATAAGAGAATTACAGATTGCCCGCGGCCTGATCACTTTGCGCTGGGCAAGCATTCCGTTAATCTTCGGTTTCAGCCTTTTGAGCCTGCATGGGCTCGGAATGAGCTTCAAAATCGAGCCAATCTACATTCTCTGCTGCATTCTTGCGGTATTGAACGTCTACTTCACCCTGCATTTTTCACTGCTTTCGAGGCAGATGACGGTAACTCACGGCATCGGCACTCTCAAAAGGCTTTTGCTGCGAGTCGTTTCACAGCTGTTTTCCGGAATCAGAACACGTGGCCTGAGTGGTATTACCAGTCTGCCACTGGCGATCTCGAAGGTTGCAGCCATAATCTATCTGATGCTGCTCGAAACCCTCAAAGACCTTTTGTTCAACCCGTTTTCATTGAGCAATGTCATGCATACTCAGGTGATCAGCGATCTTACAGTAATCATGCTGTTGACAAGATACACCGGTTCGATCGAAAGTCCGGTGTTTCTGCTCAATGTCATTCCGATCACTGTGGCCGGCGCCGTCATGGGTCTTGGCTCAGGCGCAATGTATTCTGTGGTTGCCGCTTCAGCCTGGTTCATTACCGGCATGCTGGTCAAGTTTCAGTTTCTGCCGCACATCAAGTTTTATCCCCCGGTCTATGGCGATCTGAGCCAGTGCAGCGGATGGCTGTATTCTAACTCGACAGTTATGGCAACCGGTCTTTTTGCAACCGCTTTTCTCGCCCACAAGCTTACTACCGTATTTAAAGAACGGATTTTCTTTCTCAACGACCTGCTTTATAAAAGCAATTCTCGCGCCATTGCCTCGACCTTCGCCGCTGAGCAGGGCGCACATGCCTGGCTGATTGCCGATGCGGCCGGAAATGTCGAAAAAATCAAGGTAGACCGCAACGGCTTTTTCCCTTCCGATCTGGGTGGCAAAAATCTATTCGCCGCTTTCCCGGAGCTTGAGCAGTATGGCATGGGCTATGTCATCCAGGCCGTTCTTACCAGCGGCAGCAGAAGAGTACTGGAAAAAATTAAAATAGCCTCGAGCGAAGGTACCGAGCATCTTTTCAATGCAAGAATCTCGTGTTTTCGCGATTGCGACGACAAGCAGAAAATTCTCGCCATTTTTGAGGAACGCACCGAAGAAATTTTCCTGAAAAACAGGGTTGAAAACCTTACGCGGGAACTTGGTGAAATCAACTCGACTCTTGAGAAAGTATCGCTTGAAAACCGCGAAAATTTCAGATCCTTCGAAGAAATGCAGAAGTCAGCTCTCGAAAAGAGCATAGAAATCGAACTTCTCAACCAGAAGCTGAAAGATTACAAATCTGAGAACTCAAACCAGAATAATCAGATCACCGGCCTGATGACCGAACTGGCCACCGTTAAATCATCGAATGATCAGCTTTCTGCCGAGCTCGACTATAAACAGCTGCTTCTTGACGAAGTCTCTGAGCTTATGAACGCCTGTGGTGAGATTGAAGAACTGGTAGCATTGATTGAAAAACGCACCCGGGATCTTTTCAACCTCGATCACACCTGTCTGCACATTTTCAAGGCAGAAGACAGCGACCACCAGCGCGGTGAGATTCTCGATGTTCGCAAGGCTTCGCCCCGGCTGCTCGATATTCCACGCAACAATCCTGAAATTCTCAACCCTGCTCTGAATGAAGGCCGACCGGTAATCATCAACGCCCAGATCACCCCGGAAAAATCAGCCTCGCTGGCCATCAGCAACGGACAGATGCAGAGACTTGTGGCTTATATTCCGGTCAGGCATCAGAATAAGATTCTTGGCATGATGATGCTGGAAAAATATGGTCACGAAGATAGCCCCGAACTGGTTGTCAATATGCTCAGCTACTATCTGAAACATTCTGCTGCAGCTATTCGAAACGCCATCATCAACCGTGATGCCCGTAGCAAGAACGAAAAGCTGCACCAGTCTATAACCCGTCTTTACACACAGCTTGACAGCATCAAGTCAATGGTTTACAGCAAGCCTGAAGACGAAGAAAGACCATTCGCCGGTCTGCTGAACGAATTCGGGCGCCTGGCGCCGGTCAAAGATGCAATGCTGGTAAGGATCGGCAATGATGAAAGCATAGAAGTCTGCAGTCGTATCGATCGTTCGCGCCAGCTGGTAATCAATGCCGCCGAAACCGAAGTTCTGGGGGTTCTCAAGGCTAACCCCCGCAACAAGATAACTATCGACCTCGGCGAAGATGAAGGCGGCTGCATCACCTTCCCGTTATTGCACAATTCAAGACTGCTCGGAGCCATCTTTATTTATTACAGCCACGAAACCGGAATTCCGGAAGAAACCGTACTTGATTTCTGTGTCAAACTGCTGCGCGACCACTTCGCTCTTTATGTAATGAATGAAGAACGCGAAATATGGGAAAGTTTCTACCGCGAAACCCTTTCGGCCTGATTTAAAGCAAACCGGAACTGGCCTGCCTGGTGTCAGGTGGGTCAGTTTTATTTCTGCCTGCTGCTACCCTGTGTTCACGAGCATGAAGAGGTATTCGGAGAAGTATTTCGGGCAAAGCCGACAAAAGGTACGCGGTACCGCCAAATTGACACCATTTTAGACCCCCAAAAAGCACATTTTTTGTAACACCAAAACCCGCATAAATAAAGAACCAAAATGATTTTGTGAAATTATGAACTTTTTACTTGATAATATTGTCACAATCTTATAAACTTGCGTCAGCGATAAAATGGTTTTCAGTTTAGCTGCTGAAAGCCTAAAAACTGCCAGAAAAACTGGCGGAACCAAGGAGATTCAAGATGTCCTGTCCAATCAACTCGAAAGCCGAAATGGCTAAGCTTTCTCCCGAAAAGGCAGAAGAGCTGGATGTGTATCTGACCAGCCTCCCCCTGACCGATGACCGGGAAAGAAACCGCGGTTTCCTGATTCAGTCACTGCACAAAGCACAGGAAATTTTCACCTACCTGCCCAGCGTCGTTCAGATTCACGTCGCCAATCGCCTGGGCCTGCACCTTGCCGAAGTCTATGGTGTTATCAGTTTTTATTCGTATTTTACTGATAAACCGGTGGGCAGATACAAAATCAATATCTGCACCGGCACTGCCTGCTTCGTAAAAGGCGCCGACAAGCTCGTAGAAGAATTTCAGCGCTATCTTGGCATCAAACTTGGTGAAACCGGCACTGACGGCAAGTTTTCTCTGACCGGCCTCAGATGTGTCGGCGCCTGCTCAATGGCTCCGGTAGTAATGGTTAACGACAGAGTATACGGAAACGTTACCACCAAGATGGTTCCCGAAATCATCAGCGATTGCAAGTAAAGGAAATTGAGATGATTGACTCACCAGCAAAACTGAAATCCCACGCAGAAAATTTAAGCAAAAACAGCAAACCCGCCACCACCATTCTGGTATCTCTCGGCACCTGCGGTATCGCCGCCGGCACCCGCCCGATCAACGACATGCTGAAGGCCGAAATCGCCAGCCGCAAAGCTGACATCGAAATTGTCGAAGTCGGCTGCATGGGTCTCTGCCACAGTGAACCCACCATCGAAGTCATCAGCAACGCCAGTGGCAAATCGGTAATTTACGGCAAAGTCAAAACCGACCAGGTTGCGGCCATTGTCGAAACCGCCAGCAAAGGCATCGAAGCCGCCAGCTGTACCGTGGTCAACCGCTCATGGTTCTACCCCGAAGAAAACGAAACTGCCACCCCTGAAAGAATTCAGGCCCGCATCGTTCTCAAAAATACCGGTAAAATCAACCCCGAAATTCTCGATCATTATCTTGCACAAAAGGGCTATCAGGCTCTCAGCAAAGTGCTTTTCGACATGACCCCGCAGCAGGTTATCGATACCGTTATCGAGTCTGGTCTGCGCGGCCGCGGCGGCGGCGGTTTCCCCACCGGCAAAAAATGGGCCTTCGCGGCAGCTCAGAAGGCTGACCAGAAATACGTTCTCTGCAACGCTGACGAAGGCGATCCGGGTGCATTTATGGACCGCGCCGTGCTCGAAGGCGACCCGCACTCAGTTCTCGAAGCCATGGCCATCACCGGCTATGCTATCGGCTCTGACACTGGCGTAATCTACATCCGCGCTGAATATCCGCTCGCAGTCAAACGTCTGGAAATCGCTATCGACCAGGCCAAAAAACAGGGTCTGCTCGGCAAAAACATTCTTGGCAGCAAATTCAGCTTCGACATCATGATAAAATACGGCGCCGGCGCTTTCGTCTGCGGCGAAGAAACCGCTCTGATTCACTCAGTAGAAGGCAAACGCGGCGAACCGACCGTAAAACCTCCGTTCCCGGCCATCGAAGGTCTCTGGAAAAAACCAACCGTCGTTAACAACGTCGAAACCTTCGCCAACGTCTGCGCTATCATCAGAAACGGCGCCCCCTGGTTCAAGAAGATCGGCACCCCCGGCTCACCCGGCACCAAAGTTTTCGCTCTCGCCGGCAAAGTTAAAAAGGTCGGTCTCGTTGAAGTTCCGATGGGCACCACCCTGCGCCAGATCATTTTCAACGTCGGCGGCGGCATCATGAACGACCGCAAATTCAAAGCCGTCCAGACCGGCGGCCCCTCAGGCGGCTGCATCAAATTCGACCAGCTCGACACCGAAATCGACTATGAATCGCTCAAGCGCCTCGGCTCGATGATGGGTTCGGGCGGCATGATCGTCATGGACGAAGACGACTGCATGGTCAATGTTGCCAAATTCTTCCTCGAATTCACCCTCGACGAATCATGCGGCAAATGCACCCCCTGCCGCATTGGCAACAAACGCCTCTTTGAAATGCTGCACAGAATCTGCGACGGCCGCGGCACCCGCGAAACCATCCAGAATCTCAAAGACCTGAGCAATTCTATCAAAGATACCGCTCTCTGCGGTCTTGGTCAGACCTCTCCCAATCCTGTTCTCTCAACTCTTGCACAGTTCGAACACGAGTACATCGCCCACATCGATGAAAAGCGCTGTGAAGCCGGAGTCTGCAAAAAGCTGCTGAAGTATGAAATCAACAACAGCTGCGTCGGCTGCACTCTTTGCGCCAGAAACTGCCCGGCCAACTGTATCACCGGTTCAGTTAAACAGAAACACAGCATCGATCAGAGCAGATGTATCAAGTGCGGCGTCTGCATGGACGTATGCAAATTCCACGCTGTAGACCGCAAGTAAGCCAACAGGAGAACCACATAACATGATCAATCTCACCATCAATAATCTTCCCGTTCAGGTAAACGAAGGCCAGACCGTTCTCGATGCAGCTCACAAGCTCGGCATCGACATTCCGACCCTCTGCCACCTCAAAAGCACCGGTGGCTGCCATGTTGAATCAAAGACCGGCTCATGCCGCGTCTGCGTCGTAGAAATCGACGGTCGCCCCAACCTCGCCCCCTCCTGCTGCACTCCGGTTACCGAAGGCATGAAGGTCATCACTTCAAGCCTGCGCGTCATCAATGCCCGCCGCACCATGCTCGACCTGCTGCTGTCAGACCACCCGAAAGACTGTCTGACCTGCGAAAAGAGCGGCGACTGCCAGCTGCAGGATCTCGCAGCCAAACTGGGCCTGCATCGCATCAAATACAAAGGTGAAATGTCGAAACATGATATCGACGTTTCGAGCGAATCGATCGTTCGTGACCCGAACAAATGCATCATGTGCCGCCGCTGCGAAACCGCCTGCAACGTCATACAGACCGTCGGCGTTCTCTCTGGCGTCGGCCGCGGTTTTGATGCCGTAGTCGGCCCGGCCGACCTGCGCCCGCTCTCAGAAACCAAGTGCACCTTCTGCGGTCAGTGCGTTGCCGCCTGCCCGACCGGTGCTCTTACCGAAGTCGACCACACCTACAAATGCTGGAACGCTATCAACAGCGGCAAAACCGTTGTCGTTCAGACCGCTCCGGCAGTGCGCGTCGCCCTCGGCGAAGCTTTCGGCATGGAACCAGGCTCGGTCACCACGGGCAAGATGGTTACCGCCCTGCGCATGATGGGCTTTTCGAAGGTATTCGATACCGACTTCTCAGCCGACCTGACCATCATGGAAGAAACCACCGAATTCATCGAACGCCTGAAAAGCGGCAAAAATCTGCCGATTCTCACTTCCTGCTGCCCGGGCTGGGTCAAATTCTTCGAACACCAGTTCCAGGATCTGATGCACATTCCGTCGACCTGCAAATCACCGCAGCAGATGTTCGGTGCCATCGCCAAGACCTATTACGCCAAAAAGATCGGTGTCAAACCCGAAGATATGATCGTTGTCTCGGTAATGCCCTGTCTGGCCAAGAAATATGAATCTGCCCGCGAAGAATTCAACGCCAGTGGCACCCGCGACGTCGATATCGTTATCTCGACCCGCGAACTTGCTTCAATGATCAAAGAAGCCGGTATCGCATTCGATCACCTTGAAGAATCTGAATATGACGATCCGCTCGGCGAATCAACCGGCGCCGGCGTCATCTTCGGCGCCACCGGCGGCGTTCTTGAAGCAGCTCTGCGCACTGCCGCCGACTGGGTAACCGGCAAAGACCTTAAGGAAATCGACTTTACCGCCGTTCGCGGTCTTGAAGGCATCAAAGAAGCCACCGTTAAGGTCGGCGACCTCGAAGTTAAAGCCGCAATCTCTTCTGGCCTCGGCAATGCCCGCAAACTGCTCGAAAAGATCAGAAAAGGTGAAGCTCAGTATCACATCATCGAGATCATGGCCTGCCCGGGCGGATGCCTCAATGGTGGCGGTCAGCCCTACACCGGCGGTCGCTGTGACGAAATCCTTGCCAAACGCATGGAAGCCATCTATCGCGATGACAAAAACGCCAAGATCAGAAAATCGCACCAGAACCCGTCGATTCAGAAGCTTTACGCTGAATTCCTCGGCAAACCAGGTAGCGAAGTTTCTCACAAACTGCTGCACACTCACTACCACGGCCGCAAAAACGTCTGATAACAGACTCTGAAACCAGCAGGGGACGGTGCAAACCGTTCCCTGTTTTTATTTTCCGACACCTGACAATCAGGCAGAAAAAAAACCCGGGCCGTTAACTGCGGTTCGGGTTTTTAGTGCCGGGTCAGAGGTTGAGTATCAGACCTTGTAATAATCGCGGTACCAGTCGATGAAGCGACTGATACCGGTTTCAAGCGGGGTGGCCGGAGCAAAACCGGCATCGCGCATCAGGTCGTCGACGTCAGCATAGGTGGCCGGCACATCACCGGGCTGCATCGGCAGCATTTCCTTCACTGCGGTTTTGTCGAGCTTCTTTTCGATGATCTCGATAAAGCGCAGTAATTCGACCGGCTTGTTGTTGCCGATATTGTAAATTCGATAGGGAGCGCGGCTGGTTGCCGGATCGGGTTTCATACCATCCCAATCGGGGTTTGGCGGGGCGATCCGGTCGCTGACCCTGACGATGCCTTCGACAATGTCGTCAATATAAGTAAAGTCGCGACGCATCAGGCCGTTGTTAAAAACCTTGATCGGTTTGCCTTCGATAATGGCTCGGGTGAACAGAAAAAGCGCCATATCAGGGCGCCCCCAAGGGCCATACACGGTAAAAAAGCGCAGACCGGTCGTCGGCAGGCCGTAGAGATGTGAGTAGGTATGCGCCATCAGTTCATTAGCCTTTTTGGTGGCAGCATACAGAGAAACCGGGTGGTCGACATTGTGATGTACCGAAAATGGCATTTCGGCATTGGAACCATAAACTGAGCTTGAAGAAGCATAGGTCAGATGCTCGATTTTATTGTGGCGGCAGGCTTCGAGTATGTTCATGAAACCGACGATGTTAGCATCGATGTAAGCATGGGGATTTTCAAGGCTGTAGCGAACACCGGCCTGGGCGGCAAGGTTGATTACCCGGTCAAACCTGTGCTCGGCAAAAACCTTTTCGACAGCGGCACGATCACTCAAATCAGCCTGAACAAAAGTAAAGCTCTGATGATTGCTGAGAATGGCAAGACGATCCTGTTTGAGTTTTACCTCATAATAGCTGTTAAGGTTATCAAAGCCCACGACTTCATCGCCACGCTTAAGAAGGTAAATAGTAAGATGGAAGCCAATAAACCCCGCTGCGCCCGTAACCAGAATCTTCATCGCCCGCTCCTGAACCGCTTAATTTATGACTATCAGACCGGCACAACAAAAACCGGTTGATAAATCGACATTATGTATATTAATTTTTTGAATAGCATTTAACAAGCATTTGTTGCATAATTTAATGTCTGAAATTGTTGCAATTACCATATCCTGGAACCCCAAAAAGGCGAGTCACTCCGCGAGATCCGCAGCTTAATTAAAACAGGCTTATCCGATTGCGTAACCTTAACAACTAAAAATCATGGAACATATCCTCGCCCTGTTCGTTATATTCCTGTCTGCCTTCCTGGCTGCAGGTGCGGGAAAACGGTTATGTATTTCTTCAATGGCAGAGTTCAGGCCGTCATATTATCTGGCAACCGGTTATCTGCTGATTACCATCGCGGTTTGCAGGTCGACCGAACTGAGACTCATGTCAAACTATCTGATTTTACTCGCCTTTATCAGCATTACCGCGTTCGTTGTAATGCCTATAAACTATTTTTTTCTGAAGTTTATTGACCTCTTATACCTTGCTTTTAAATCAGATTTAAAGCCAATAATCCAGGAAAATGATGTTGTATGCCCGGTTGGCGCAAAGAAGGGCAACCTGTTTGCCTCTGCCCTTATGCTGTTCTTAAATAATTGTCTGAGAATCTGGCTTTGCTCACTGCCGTTATTTCTGGCTTTTTACTGCTACAGCCATTTAAAGGCGCTCATTCCGGTTTTAAGCATTACAGAATCACTCGACCCATTTTTCTGGTTTATCGAAAACGAACTGTTTCCGGCAATTGCACCAATCAAGCTGAATCGTCTTGTGTTGTTCAAACTGGGCGACAGCATACTGCAATTTTCTTACCATTCACTGACGTTCTTTTATTCATTAGTCCTGGGCGCACTTTTTTTCAGCAACAATTTCAAAGTCATGGGAAGAGCTGTAACAGCACTGATAATCAGCTTTTTTGTGGCAAATATTCTTTATTTTGCAGTGCCTTGTGACGGGCCTTATTTTTTCAAACCTGAAGCGTTCCACATTTCTCCTGACAGCAGCATAGAAAAAGCGCAACAATGGCTGATCAACAAGAGAAAGTTATTTTTAGACGCGCCCGCAGATTATGAAGTAAAAATTTTTAATGGAATCGCCGGATTTCCATCTATGCACATAGCACAGACTCTGATATTGATTTTTGCGCTTAAAGCCGCTGTTCCGAGGCTTTTTATTCCCGCCTGTCTGTATGAACTGGCGGTTATAATTGCCACAATGGCATTTGGCTGGCATTACTTTGTTGACGATCTGGCCGGCGTGATCATAGCGATTGCCGCATTTAAGCTGGCAGATTACCTTCACAACCGGTTATGCAGCGAGAAAGCATTTAAGACAGATAATTCTGAGGACCAGGTAAAGGCAGCCCCCTGATCAGAATTATCAGTTTGAGGCATTCAAGATTACGCACCATAACACTCTAATGTTGTATTTTAAAAGTGTGCCAGAGCCCAGATGAAAAGGTCGGACGCAAAAATGGAAACCGAAGCATCAGGCGCTCTTTATCCTCAGCTTTCGAACAAAGAACCAGATGATCAAATTCATGAATTGAGCCTTCGGTCAGCTCTGAAATATTTATATAGGACTTCTGCCGCAGGATTTTCTGCTTGTCTTTAAATCTGACAATGCCGTTATCATGGTAAGCAAAAGAAAAATTGGTTTTGCAGTCAGATAAAAGCTCAAAATAGCCCACAAACTGCCAGAACGGGTTAGAGTGAAAATACTGGCTTGATCGCTTTTGATCAACATAGATAACCTTAGACTTTGCCGGAACACTTTTCAGGCAGTCATTCCAGCCGCTAAGCTCATTTTTTTCAAACGCCACCCAGAAATGGGCCTGAGCTAATAAGAACACTGTTAAAATCAGAAGAGAGAAAGAAAGTCTGCCGGTTTCGTTTTTCTCATCCAGAGATAAGGAAAGGATCACAAAAATAATTGCATAAGGCAGCCATCTTTGGGCAAATAAAACCGTATTCGCAAATAAATACGGGCTTGCAACACTGAAGACAAAAGCTATGACACCGGCTGCCAAAAGTTCAGGTTTAAACTGATTTCTGCCGCGTAAAAAATTGAAAACAACTGCAAAAACAGGCATTATCAACACCAGGTCCGGCCAATGCCCCTGCAATGGAGCATTGGAATATGTTTCAAAATAAACCGGGTGCAATTTATCGATAATCGAAAACACATCAGTGCTGGTAAAAACAATATTTCGCTCAGTTTTCGTTTTCCACAACTGAACGAACCAGACCAGAGAGAAAAATAACGCGGGCAAAAACGGCAGAAAATATCTCTGAACCCATATCGTTTCACCTTTTAGACAAGACCTGACCGACTGGTAAGCAAGCCAGGCAAAAGCACCGAGTAACCATAAAACATGCGACCAGCAGAGGAAAAAACTTAACAGCAACCCCTGAAAAAGAAAGCCTGAAGAAGAGGCTTCATGAGACTTTCTTGTCCACAACCAGAACAGACCAAATACGGGCCAGCCCGACATGAATGGCATGAAACCCCAGTATAGAGTTGTGTTGAACAGGAAACAAACCGCCGCTACGGCTTGTGATGGCCTGCAATTTTCAGAATATGCAATTAAAAAAGTTGTTAATATGCCAGCCTGAAGAAGAATGATCAGACCCAATTTGCCAGCCAGCAGAGGCGGAAAGAAGTGCCAGAGAAAAAACAACAGATGATAAACAATAGTATTAGGCCCGGTATAATGGATATCGTATTCATTTGAACCATTATAAAAAGCCTGATAAAAAATCCGGGTCTGATTCAAATGATGTGAAAGATCGGTAACAGGTATAAATTCCGTGACAAAAAACGGTATGACAGCCGCTGCCATACAAAAGAACAACGCCAGAAGATAACTTTTTCTGGAATGCATAGGTGGAAAAGTCTACGATTTGTGGCATAATTATTCAACTTCTTTGAAGGCAACAGCGTTCACAGCAGCACGGTTCGCCCCAGCGCGCACCATTTTAAAGCAGGCCTCGCGGAGATCTACCGAAATGCCAATTATAACGAATCAGAACTGGAGTAAAAACAGCTGGCGCAGTCTGCCTGCAGAGCAAATGCCAGAATGGCCAGACCGGCAGAAATTCATGACTGCTTATGAAAGGCTGTGCAAACTCCCGCCCCTGGTGTTTGCAGGTGAGGCCCGCAGACTGAAGAATCTGCTGAATGAAGTCTGTCTCGGAAAAGCTTTTGTATTACAGGCCGGTGATTGCGCGGAGCTTTTCTCCAGGTGCCACGGGCCCTACATACGTGATCTGATAAAAGTTATCCTGCAGATCGCAATCATTCTGACCTACGCCGGTGAAAAGCGCCTTGTCAATATTGGCAGAATGGCCGGACAATACGCGAAGCCGCGTTCAAACAGTCTTGAGAAACTTGGCGACATCGACCTGCCGGTCTATCGTGGCGACATGATC
>ENA-UOWO01003800-UOWO01003800.1-activated-sludge-metagenome-genome-assembly--contig:-NODE-3800-length-17183-cov-5.178129_pt1 | contig 17183 bp, 14 predicted proteins | sample MGYA00238148_ERZ761564 | MGnify/ENA primary metagenome ERZ761564 (study PRJEB28885, sample SAMN05720194) | activated sludge metagenome | isolation source: Anaerobic digester | place: USA...
ATAAGGAAATGGCTGAATTTTTCAACATCAGCCGGCAGATGTTTAATAAATCGGCTCTGGGCACCCGCACGTTTCCCTTCCACCTCAACCAACGCCGCCTGGATATGATCAACCTCATGGCCAGAATAAAAGCGGAGAAAGCCAGTCAGCCGGAAGAAAATGCAACCGGGTTTTCACCCTCCTTTAAGCAAAGCCGCCTTGAAAGAGTAGAAAACCGGATCCGGATCCTGAATAAGCAACTGACTCAAATGAGCAACGATTTGAAATCGTATCGTAATGCACTCGAATTTTATGACCGGATGAAAACGGAATTCCCGGACCTCACGCCCCTCGACCTTGCCTGGATCCAAAGAGAAACGGATAAAATCACCCCTCATATTTCAGAAGATCCTTCAAAAGAACAAAAGCAATGGGAGCTCAAAATGTTGCAGATGGAGTTGAAAGAACTCAAATTATGAGTGATGAATTATGAATGATGAATCAATGTCATTAAGTTAAGCTATCATAATTTTGTCTTTTGGAAAAGCCATGGATTTGTGTCTCACAAATTGAAATACTCGGCGTCTCTCTTGCCTTTCTCTCCTTTTAACTCTGCGTTTAAACCGAGTCTGATTTTGAACTAGCTGCATTTGATGCTTAAAAGGACATTTTAACCGCAGAACTTGTCCCGATTTTACATCGGGACAATACCACAATCCATAGTTTTATTCAAAAACAATTGTTCCTTAACTTAACGACATTGAATTATGAATGATAAATGCGGAGCGAAATGGAGCTAAAAGCAACACGAATTGGCGCCTTGTTTCAAAACCCGTTTGAATATGTATGTTTGCAACTCCAATCCTGACTCGATTCTGCAATCGACGTTTTTCTTCTTATGATTCTCAAACGTTTCGAACCGATTCAGTTATCCATCCTTCTATTCATACTTGCGGTTTCCTTTTGGTCTTGTTCCGGTGAAGATTCCCGTTATAAACCGGAAGACTATTTCACGTCAGGACAAATGGAGGCCATAAAACTTCAGCTGGTTCTGAAGACCTGCAAAAAACCGGAAGGCAATCTGACAATGCCGGAAATTGAGGCCTATTACCAGGAAGAAGCCAAAACCTACCAGTGGCATTTTGCCCATGAAACGGACAAAGGGTTTTACTTTCTTATTTCCAGACCCGCCCCTTCTTTGTACGGGAAGCGATCAGCCATCGGGGGATTTTTCACCACACCCGACCATATGCAGATCCGGGGCTTTAAGGAAATCTTCCACACATTCAAAATGAAGCCGGCAGAACTGATAAAAAACGGCGGTGTTCTGTTTGAAAAAATGGTGAACGGGCAGGATCTCCGACCTTTCTACCACAGCAGGGCTAAAGACAAAGAAGGCTGGATCGAATTTCCGGACGAGTTGAACTACTACGATTCTACTTCGCAATCCTGGAAAACGGGGATCAATCCGATCCGGTAAGAGCCCGGAAACGGTTTATTCCTTTTCGAATTCGAGGAGGGTAACCCTGTTTTCAAAAACCGAGATCAGCAGGAACTGATTGTCATGACCCGGTTTGCGAACAATATCGATGGGTTGCGTTGCCTCCATTGGCGTGGCCGAAATGGGGTTCCCGGTTTCGTCCAGCAGATAGCAGGTTTTCATTTCCTTATCCAGAATGGCATACACCTTATTGCTGGCCCCAAACTGAAAATGCTGAACCTGAAGCTGCGTTCCTACCGCTTCAAAATCAAAAACCGGACGGTAACTCTGGTCGAAAACGGTCACTTTATTTCCAGTGATCCGGGCCACCGAGAATGTTTTCTGCTTCTGATCTGGACATAACTGAAAACGGGTTTCTTTCTCCGGCCTCATCAGCTGAATCGATGAAACCGCCTTTCCTTCCAGACTCACTTTTTCCATCAACCCCAGCTCTGACAGGCTGTATACATAGGAGTTTTTGAGTCCCAGACCCGGCTCGATAAAAAGAGGCTGTTCGATCCGTCCGCTTAAAAACAGAGGGAAACCCGGTTGCATTTCCGCTTTCCGGTTGGTCATCATGAGCCGACCGGTAAGATCAAGCATCAGAATCAGGTCTTTTTCGCCAATCCGGATGTGCCTTGGGGCAAAGGAAAGAGCCGTTTTGTTGTTCCAGGGATTCCATCCTTCCAGAAACTTCTGCCGGAGATCAGCCGCGAAAACCGGACCGTACCGGCTGGAAATGAATATCCGGTACTGCTGACTCTGGTCGTAATCAACCACCCGTACATGATCCATTGTAGATTGAGAATCGGGCAGGTGCAGGTAGAAACTCTGATCCGTATTTCCCTTTTCATCCGACACCAGAATGGCATTTGGCATAGGGTACAGGATCGAAAACGATTCCTTTCCTTTGGGATATCCCTCCAGAATCTGGGGCTTTGAAATCCATCGCTCCGGCATGGGCAATGTAAACTGAACCGACAGATCGGGAGTCAGCAGGTGAGCCTGTCTCTTATAATCCTGCACCAGCCAGAATGGTAGATCGGTGCGGTGCGATTCCAGTCGTACCGGTGCAGTGGTGATGGTGGAATCAAGGAAAATCCGTTTTACTTCCTTCAACGCTCCTGACCCGGTGCCGGAAATTTTCCATTTCATGCGAAACTGAACTGTCGGATTTTCTTCTTCCCCGAGATCCTGCATTTCCATAATTTCCATGCTTTTGAACAAGGGAATCCACTCTGAAAAATGCGTTTTAAACGGACCTGCTGCCGATTCCATCAGCAATGGAATGGCTTTGGACGGATGGAGAATGAACGAAAAATGGTGCGATATGGTGGCTCTGTCCGGAACAGGTGCATTGGTCTTCCGCGTTTTATCGAGACTCCGGCGAATCATTTCCACTTCATCGGAAACCAGAAGGATATCACCAGCCCGGGTAAAAAAACAGGGTACCCATTCACCCAGAACCTGACCTCCGAGAATGGAAGACAGAGCCGGATTGCTGTGCTGACTGATCTGATATCCACCGTAATTCTCTTTGTGAATGCCGGCATCCTTTGTAACATCCGATACTGATAAAAGGAATTGATCCAGCATCGCCGGGTTTTGAATTCGTGTCACCAGAATGCGGTTGTATTTCTTAAGCCCCTCTCCTTCTGAAAGACCGATCACCAGTTCATTGGCCAGTGCCTTTTTGAGCAGTTCGTAGGAACTTTCGAGTCCCTGTTTCTTCCCGGGGAAAGCATTCCAGATATCATCGACTGAATAATGAAACGACATGACAGCAGGCTCCGGAAGGTATCGCTCCAGTTCCGGGCTTAGTGGCTGCGTCCGGATGGATCGCTCGGCAGTTGGATCTTTGAGAACGTATCCGTCAGTTTTCCACTCCATTCCGTCCGGACTATCGAAGCCCAGCATCATGCATTCGCCGATGTTTCCGGAAAGGCGCAGCGACTGAAGTGATGGTGAGAGATAATGAAACAGAAAATCGGGTGCGTTTCGAAGCTGGAGAAACAGCCGGACCGGTTTGGAAGAAAATGCAGCATATCGTGAATCACGACGCAATCGGGAAGCGAAATTTGGCTTGAACAAAACCCCGGATTTACGCACCACTTCTTCCACCAGAAACCCGGAAAACGACCCGATCAGGGCATCATCAGAGCCGGTAATCGAATACACGGCACCCGTCTTTTTGAATGTAATTTCGGCAATGGGCTTCCCCAGATATTCCCGCTCCTCAAACCGGAACAGAGGGCTGTTGCCATAGGCATTCTTCAGAAGTGCAAAAACAGCAGACTGTTCCGCCTTTGGATAATTGATGTAAAAAAGGTAGCCCGCTTCTTTGCCTGTTATGGCATGGGCTGAAATTCCAAGGGTGGTACTTTTGATGTATTTATATACAAGGGGTTCCCGTTTGAAAAGCTGATCAGCCATAGCCAGCTCCTCCTGCCACTCGGCAAAAACGGTAAGGTTTGGATCTGAAAAGATTCGGACACCCTTTTGAATTCCTTTCAGCACATCAATGGGTTTGTCGATCTCAATGTACCAGGAGGCATGTTCCGGAACCAGTCCGGCGAGGGAATCTTTAGGCCGGATCGAAATCATCCAACCCACCAGTCCGATCAAAACGACGGAGACAATAATGGTGATGGTTCTCTTCCAGGTAAACATGGCTAAAATTCCGTTGTGGGATCCGGTTTTCGGTCGGCGGGCTTTTTCTTGTCTTCGGCGGCCTTGTCGTAAACCACCTTTCCCTTTTCATCGTACTCAATTAAGGTATACGGTTTGAAATCAGGCTCATCCCAGGTTTTGGCGTACTGGATCTGCCGTCTCATTTTCCGTTTGTTGCTGTCGAAGTAGTCGGTCCATTTACCAACCTTCACATTGTATTCGTATTTTCCTTCAGACAACATGTTACCGGTTTCGGAGAATTTGCAGTACTCGCCGTGTTTGTCACCGGCCTTCATCGGCACCACTTCCTTGATTTTGGTTTTATCCACATCGAAATAGGAGAAGATCGACTCTTTCGGAAATCCTTTGTAAAACTTCTCCTTGTCGGTCAGGAGCATCTCTTCGCCCTGGCTTTTTTCATACATCCAGCGTCCATGCCGGGAACCGAAATAATAAATGCCTTCTTCCTCCACTTTGCCATCGGTCATTTTCTTGTATGGCCCATGCAGGATTTTGGCGAATTCTTTGTCTTTGGGATTGATGGCTCCCACAAAAATCTTGTTCTTCTTTTTGTGCAGCCAGTAAATGTCTTTCACGTAAGGTTGGACTTCCTGCTCCTTTTTGAGGTAGTAGAAGGTTTCAACTGTGATCTTTCTTCCAGTTAGTTTTTTGATGAATGCCTTCCTGGTCATCACACCATAAAACATCTTCTTTTTGGGTTTCTTTTTGCGGATCACCCGTTTGTCAGAAGCCGCAGAATCTTTGAACACCAAAGGTTTGGCATCTTCGCCGTCATCGAGTGTCCGGCTTTTGATTCGTTCATCCAGATTTTCCTTACCGCCCAGAACGCCCTTTTCTTCCGGTTTCTTTTTGAACCAATTTTTCCAGAACTGCGCATGGGCCGGGGCCGAAAGCAGGAAAAATGACAGGGCCAGAACGACCAGAAGCTCAACCCGTTTTGAACCGGATTGAGCTTCTGAACAATGGGTATGGAATTTGATCCGTCTGAAAGTCAACAATGTTGGCTATTTAAAAACATTACTACCTGCCCCTTCCTTCATATTGCTGGGCATGAAACTCTCTACTGCTTCGCCTTCCAGATAAACCCGGAAACTTGGCGTATTGATATCGGATGATGAAATGGAAACTTCTTCTTTGAAAACACCTTTTTGTCTTGGAGCGATGTTCACTTCCAGAACACCAGACTCACCTGCTTTTAAAGCACTTTTGCTCATACTGAAGGTGGTACAGCCACAAGGACTAGTCACATTATCGATTTCCAAAGGATCAACACCCCGGTTGGTGATGGTGATTCGGGCTGTTCCTTTCTGGCTTACTTCCAGTTTGCCCACTTTAAAGGAAGATTTCTCAATCACAATTTTTGGTGATTTCTGCCTCTGCTCTTCGGTGTATACTTTGTCTTCTTTCTTCACAACGTTTCCTTTGATGTGAAGCGTTTTGGTTCCGTTGCCGGCATTGGAAACAACGGTAAGCGATTTGTTGAACGGACCCGGGCGGCCGGTCGAATTATAAGCCGCTTTGATGGAACCGGTTTTTCCCGGCATAATCGGATCTTTGGTCCAGTATGGAGTGGTACATCCGCAGGATGCCTGAACATTGCTGATGATCAAAGGCTGGTTTCCGGTGTTGGTAATCTGAAATTCATAGCTGGCCAGCTTTCCTTCGATCACTTCTCCAAACTCATGGTTTTCATCAGCAAACTTGATGGCTGGCTGTGCGACGGCTATTCCGACTGAAATAAATCCGGCAAACATCAGGGATAAGAGGTTTTTCATTTTGAATGTATCAGTTTTGAAGCGCAAAAATAAACGAATCCCGATAACATATTTTTTAATGAAAGGATCAAAAACGCAAAAGAGTCTGAAATTATTGTCAACAAATCTTAAAATCCGTCTTTTCATGGGTTTATGGATGGTACTGAATGGTCTGATTCTCTTTCCCCTGCATGCCCAGGTTCATCCTCCCGTACCGTCCGTTCTCACGCTGCCATCCGGTTGCCGGCTGGGTGAAGGCGCCTTTTGGGACAGCCAGCGGAACTGCCTCTGGTTTGTCGACATCGAAAGCGGAAAGGTACACCGGTACATTCCTTCTTCAAAAACAGAAACCCGATTCGATTGTGGCATGCGGATCGGCACCCTGGTTCCGGCAAGCCTCAGTGAAGAACTCATCCTCGGGCTTCAGGACGGTATCTATTCGGTTTCGCTGGATGGAAAAACCAAAAAGAAAATACACCAGCCCGCCACACTCAGCAGCGATCAACGCCTCAATGACGGAAAGTGTGATCCGCAGGGACGTCTTTGGGTGGGAAGCATGAACCTCGATCAGCGACCAAAGCAGGCCCATCTTTATCGTCTCGATCACACAGGCAACTCCGAAAATGTCCTGGATTCAGTCAGCATAAGCAATGGTGTGGTATGGACCAAAGACGGAAAAACGATGTATTACATCGATACACCCACACGAAAAGTAATGGCCTATGATTTCAACGGAACCACCGGAGCAATTTCCAATCCCCGTGTGCATTGCATTACACCCGATTCACTGGGCTGGCCCGATGGCATGACACTGGATGAAAACGATGATCTCTGGATCGGTATGTGGGGCGGGTATTGCGTGAGTCACTGGTCGGGCAAAACCGGACAGTATCTGGGAAAGGTGGCTGTTGCAGCACCCAATGTAACCTCCTGTGCTTTCGGTGGAGAGAAATTCGATATACTCTACATTACCTCTGCAAGAGAAGGACTTGGACAGGATTTACTGCAGAAGTTTCCGCTTTCCGGGAATGTATTTGAAGCGAAACCAGGAGTAAAAGGCCGGCAGATGCCCTACTGGAAATCAAAGTAAGGATGGATAATCCATCGGCCGGGGCGGATACAAGGCAAATTCTTCGGAAGGAAACGGGATTCCGTCCTTGAGCCAGATGCGGATTCCGGTAGCACCGCCGGAGCAAATCCAGTCGGCAGCCAGCACTTCTTCTGCTTTCTGAATGGTTTCGGTGAATGGTTGTCCTGTTCTGGTCCAGTACGATTCCAGAAACCGGCGGTGGCAGGAGTCGAAACCACCGAGATCACGGGAAGGGAAGAAGAGGGTTCCGTCCTTTTGCCAACAGATGGAAGAGTAGCAGCCTTCGACCACATTTCCGTTTTCATCACAAAGAAGGAGGTCATCCATATTCCGCTGGTGGCGTTCGAGGTTGGCCATTACATAAGGTTGTGCCGATGTGGTTTTAATCCAGGAAAAGGTGTGTTTTCCAAGAAACACAGTTTCCGCTTTGGCAATTTTTGTAATGGTCTGAACCCAGGGTTGCGGACAGATATCGAGGTTCAGGAGAAATGCCAGTCCGCAGTTTTCCGGTGTGTAGCGACCTTCACCGGTTCTGAAAAAGAGAATTTTGACACGGATGTCTTTTTCTGTTTGCTTCGGAATCCGGGAACGAATTTCACGAAGAAAAAATGATTCTGTCAGTTCATTTGGCCAGGGAAACTGCAAAGCACGAATGCTCCTTTGCAAACGATCCCAATGAAATGGCCAAAGTTCGGTAAGCTGATCGGGATAAAACCGCATGCTTTCAAAGAATCCGTCACCAAAAAGGAAGGAACGGTTTTCACTCATTTTCAGGCTGTCCGGTTCCTTCCAGCCATTATTCCAGAAAAATTCCGCTTTTATTTCCATCGTATGAAAAACGAAGTGCAATTTGGCCACTAAACACGGGAAACAAACCATTGGACAAAACCTTTCTTTGGCATGGTTTTAAATACCTTGTATTTCACCTCTCCTATCAACACAATGAGTGAACGAAGCAGTATATTTGACATGATTGGTCCGGTCATGATCGGTCCAAGTTCCAGCCACACGGCGGGGGTTGTCAAAATAGGAAACGTGGCGCACCATATTCTGGGCGGCACTCCCGAAAAAGCCGAAATTCTTTTTTACAATTCTTTTGCCCGTACCTTCGAAGGACATGGGAGCGACAAAGCCATTCTGGCCGGATTAATGGGATTCCTTCCGGATGATGAGCGTATAAGGAGCGCTTTTGAACTGGCAGAGAAAGAAGGACTTGTGTACGAATTCCGCTCGATTGGCAATGCCTCCACCCTTCATCCAAACTCCATCAAAATAGTTCTGACCCGGGGCAGTGAAAAAGTAGAAGTTCTGGGCGAAAGTCTGGGTGGTGGCGTAATCAACATCCGGGAGGTGGATGGATTTACGGCCAATTTCTCCGGACAGACCTATACCTTAATTTTGAAAGCGGAAGACAAAAAAGGCACCATTGCGTTTGTGGCGGAAGTTTTGGGACATGACGATTGCAACATTGCCACGATGACAGTAAGCCGGAAAGGCAAGCACGATCTGGCATGCCAGTTCATAGAAATGGATACTCCGGTTGCAGAGCTCACGCTTGAATATCTGGGCTCCCTCAGTTGGGTGCATCAGTTAAAATACTTAAAACCAATGGGTCAATGAAAAACGGAATCCTTTGTCTGGTATTCCTGATTCCGGTGGCGGGTTTTGGTCAGTCGACCGGAGCCCTGACACTAAGGAAATGTATCGAGACGGCATTGTCGAACAACATTACGATGAAGCAGACAGAGGCCACGATTGCTTCCAGTAAAATCAATCTGGAGCAGTCAAAAATGAACCGCTATCCGAATCTGAATGCGGCTGCCTCACAATCGATCAACTTTGGCCGTTCGGTAAACCCGTACGACAATACAGTGGTGGCCAACCAGCAGGTAAATTCCAACAACCTATCACTTTCTTCGTCTTTGAATGTGTTCAGCGGTTTTCAAAACCGAAATACCATCCAGCAAAGGCAACTGAATGTGAAAGCCAGCGAGGAAGACAAACTGACCACCCGAAACAACATTGTGCTGGGCGTGGTGGAAGCCTTTGCAGGCGTTCTCAGCAACAAAGCAATTTTAAAATCGTCGCAAGCACAGTTTGAAAGCACCAAAGCACAGATCGACCGGACCGAAAAACTGGTGCAGGCCGGAAGGCTCCCTTCAACGAATCTGTTTGACCTGAATGCACAACTGGCCACAGAAGAAACCAACATCGTGCTGGCTGAAAACAATCTGGAAATTTCAAAACTCAGTCTGGCGCAATGGATGCAGGTAGATCCGTCATCGGTTACCGATGTGGAGGAACCCGCCATCACAGTGGGAGAAGCAGATGAAAAACAGGCGGCTGAAGTGTATGCCGTCGCTGAACCAAACCAACCACAGATCCAGGCGGCAAGAACCCGTGTGATGAGTGCCGAAAAAGGGATTGAAATCGCGAAAAGCGGATACTATCCCAGTCTGAATTTCCAGGCCGGGTTGTTTACCAATTATTCTTCCGTCGCACAGAAATATGTGGCTGGTGCTACTCTTGAAACCCCGCTTCTGACTCCTCTGCCATTTTTGGTTCAGGATTTAAATGGTAATTCAATTCCGGTTGTGGTAAATCAGGTTACAAACGTTGGGCCTGGCCGGACAGAGGATCTCAACTTTGGCGACCAGTTCAGCAACAATTTGCGTAAGGGATTTTCCTTCAACCTCAACATTCCGATATTCAACAATATGCAAAACCGGTATGCGATTGAATCGGCCAAAATCAACCGGCTGAATGCACAACTTCAGCTTGATCAGCAGAAAAACAATTTGCGGCAAACAATTGAAACAGCCGTGACGAATGAAAAGGCTGCCAGAAAACGGCTTCAGGCTATTGAAAAACAAATAAAAGCATTGGAAGAATCTTTCCGTTCATCAGAACAGCGCTTTAATCTGGGGGTGATGAATCCTGTTGATTTTCTGATGGCAAAAAACAATCTCGCAAAAGCGCAAAACGATCAGGCACGGTTCCGGTATGATTTCTTCATCCGGCGGGCTCTGCTTGATTTTTATCTGGGTAAAGAACTGAATTTCAATTAAGAACAAACAACCATGAATAAGTGGGTCTGGATATTACTCATCATCGCCGGTCTGGGTGCCGGATTTGGGTTTTTAGGGAAAAAGATGGGATGGTTTGGCCAGGAAGACAAAACGGAGGTGGAGATCACCGATGTAAAGCGGGCAACCATCACAGAGAAAGTGAGTGCCAGTGGAAAAGTGCAGCCCGAAGTGGAGGTAAAAATCTCCGCGGATGTGTCTGGTGAAATCATTGAACTGAAAGTGAAAGAGGGCGACTCCGTCCGTACCGGCGATCTGCTTTTCCGCATACGTCCAGACAACTACCAGTCTCTCCTCGACAGGGCCAGGGCTTCCGTGAATACAGCCAAAGCCAATTTCTCACAGACGAGGGCCAACCTGGCACAATCCAATGCCCGGTTGATCCGGACAAAACTGGATCACGACCGCAACAAAAAACTGTATGACCAGAAGGTGATTTCGGAATCAGACTGGGAAAACTCCAAAGCAAATTTTGAAGTGGCCCAAAACGAACTGGAGGCAGCTCAGAGCAACATGGAGTCAGCCCGTTACGGCATTCAGAATGCTGAAGCTACCCTCAATGATGCAGCAGAAAACCTAAGGAAAACCACAGTGTATGCCCCGATGAGCGGCATCATTTCCCGTTTGAATGTAGAACAGGGAGAGCGTGTGGTGGGTACAGCCCAGATGACCGGTACGGAAGTACTCCGGATTGCCAACCTGAGAGACATGGAAGTGGTGGTGGAAGTAAACGAAAACGACATCGTCCGTATTCAAATGGGTGATTCGGCTGAAATTGATGTGGATTCGTATTCCTATCTGAAACGGAAATTCAAAGGTGTGGTGACCTCCATTGCAAATTCTGCCGTGGAAACAGCCAATGCTGAAACGGTGACCGAATTCAAAGTTGATGTGAAGCTGGATCCGGCATCGTACAAAGATCTGGTTGCGAAAAATCCGGGGACCTATCCCTTTCGTCCGGGGATGACAGCTTCGCTGGAAATCCTCACCAATCACAAAGACAATGTATTGGCCATTCCTCTTTCTGCCGTGGCTTCACGTTCGATGGTAAAGCAAGACAAGAAATCATCTAAAAAGGACAAAGCAGACCAAACGGAAGCCGAAAAACGGAGGGAAGAAGCCGCGAGCCAGAAATCAGAGGTGGTATTTGTTTTTTCCGGCGGCAAAGTAGAAATGCGGAAAGTAAAAACCGGCATAGCTGATTTTGAACAGGTCGAAATTCTGGAAGGACTGAAGGACGGAGAGAAAATAGTAACCGGACCGTTTACCGCCATCACCAAAACTCTGGAAAGTGGTGATGATGTTCGCTTGCGGAGTAAGGATCAAAAGAAAGGAAAATCCGTAAGTGTTGAATTCTAAGGATTCAACATTGCCTCTGATAATCAAAAAAATAAAAAAAATCTTTTGCAACGAAAAGCATTGTGCTAATTTTACAGCGCAATTGTGGGCAACTGCATTTGTAAATCCTCAATAGTTTAGTTTAGTACGGATTAAGCGCCTCCATTTTGGAGGCGCTTAACTTTTATATGGCAGTTGAAAATCAAAACTAAAACTGACCTTAATCAGTTATGGCAAGTGGCAAAGGCTGCAAATTGCCTCAGCAACCAGTTAGGTTATTTAGATAAATTCTAAATAACAAACTTATTCAATAGTTCGGAGCCTCGGTTCCGTATATGAATAGTAAATTTGCAGCTCGAAAAATGGAAGGTCAGAACAAGGAAAATTCACTAAAAGCGGTTCATTTAAGTCATCTGGAAACTCCGGTTGAAATCCGGGAGCGTTTCGCATTTGACGATTCTCAGACACGAGAATTTCTATTATCGCTCCGCGACCTTTTCAATATTCAGGAAGCATTTCTGCTTTCCACCTGCAACCGGACCGAGCTTTATTATTACCATGAAACCGATCCTCTGGAAGTCATCCGGGCGATCGCAGCTTTCAAATCCACACCATCGGCCACTGCACAACAGTATTTCAACATTTCTGAAAACACATCCGAATCCGTTCACCACCTTTTCCGGGTAGGTATCGGATTGGAATCCAGTGTACTGGGCGATTTTCAGATTATCAATCAGGTAAAAACAGCCTATCAGATCACAGCTGACCTGGATATGGCAGGTCCGTTTCTGCACCGGTTACTGCACTCCGTCTTTTTTCTCAACAAACGCATCGTTCAGGAAACCAGTTTCCGAAGTGGTTCGGCATCCGTATCGTATGCCACCAAAGAACTGGCCGAAGATCTTCTGACTGACAAATCAAAACCGGTAACCGTTATTGGTCTGGGCGAAATCGGCATCAGTGTAATCAAAAACCTGATCGAAAACGGATTCACCAATCTCCGGATCTGCAACCGCAGTGAAGAAAAAGCCGCTGAACTCCTGAGCGATACCGTCCGTTTCGTACCATTTTCAGAATGGGAAAGTGCGGTCCGTGATTCGGCACTTGTGATTTCAGCTTTATCGGGAGATCATCTTCAGATCAAAACCCAACATGTTGCGGACAGTACCGTTTCCGGCTATCAGTATTTCATCGATCTTGGAATGCCGAGATCCATTGACCCGGCCATCGAAAACAATCCGAAAGCGATTCTGTACAACATTGATCAGATCCAATCCAAAGTAAGTGAGGCCCTTACCATCCGGAAAGCGGCAATTCCACAAGTGGAGCAGATTGTGGCAGAAGGCAGGGAAGAATTCATGGACTGGTCGAAAGAGATGCTGGTTTCTCCGGTCATCCACCAGATGAAATCTTCGTTGGAGCAAATCCGGAAAGAGGAGATGTCCCGTTTTCTGAAAAAAGCTGGCGAGGAACAGGCAGAATGGGCGGAGGAATTAACAAAGAACCTGATGCAGCGAATCATGAAAACCCATGTGGTTCAGCTCAAAGCTGCCTGCAAACGGGGCGATGCCGGAGAACTGGTTGAAGTACTTCAGCAACTCTTCACCGTGGAAGAAACCAGCAAAGCCTGATTTTTTCAGATTCCGACCTCAAAAAAAATTCGTTCTTTCGCCCGGTAAGCACCAACCGGTAAAAACATGTCCCGCGAAACGATCATCACCAACATCAAAGGCCTCTGGCTACCCATTCATTCTGATATCCGGGTGATCCGGGGCAGTGAACTCAACAAAACCAATCTCCTCGAAAACGCCTGGCTTCTGATCCGGGACGGAATCATTCAGGGTTTCGGGCAAATGGATTCACTTGAAACCGATGTTCCTGAAAACAGTCGTCTTGCTGCAAACCGGATCGATGCGGATGGCCGGTTTGTCCTGCCTTCTTTCTGCGATGCCCACAGCCATCTGGTTTTTGCGGCATGGCGGGAAAACGAAATGGAGATGCGCCTTCAGGGTAAAACCTATCTTGAAATCGCCGAACAGGGCGGCGGCATTCTCAATTCGGCCCGAAGACTGGAAGAAACTCCGGAAGAAATCCTCTTCGAAGCTGCCTGGAATCGCCTTCAGGAACTGATTCGTCTGGGAACAGGCGCCCTGGAAATCAAGAGTGGATATGGCCTGAGTCTGGAAGCCGAACTGAAAATGCTCCGGGTGATCCGGTCGATACGGGAGAAATCGCCGATTCCGATCCGGGCAACTTTTCTGGGAGCCCATGCCATTCCCAAACGGTTTAATCACAGACATGAATACATTGAACTGGTTACCCAGTCTATGATCCCAGCAGTTGCGGAGCAAGGTCTGGCCGATTATTGCGATGTATTCTGCGACAAAGGATTTTTCACTCAGGAAGAAACCGAAGAAATTCTGGAACAGGGACTTCGGTACGGATTGAAACCGAAAGTGCATGCCAATGAACTGGCCCGATCCGGTGGTGTACAGGCAGGAGTAAAACTGGGAGCGGTGAGTGTGGATCACCTCGAATGCATGGAAGAAGAGGAACTCCTTCTTCTGGCTGGTTCCAATACAATTCCGGTTCTGCTTCCTGGCACTGCATTTTTTCTGGGAATCCATCCGCCTGATGCCCGGTCCATGATTGCGTATGACCTGCCGGTTGCCTTGTCCAGTGACTACAATCCCGGTACCTGTCCGAGCGGAAACATGGAGTTTGTGGTTTCGATGGCGAGCACCATGCTGAAAATGCAGGTGTCAGAAGCGCTGCATGCGGCGACAGTAAACTCATCGTTTGCTATGAATCTGGAGAACGAAACCGGAAGGATTGCCGTGGGCCGCAAAGCCAATCTCCTGATCACCAAACAAATTCCAAGCCTGTCATTTATGCCTTATCACTTTGGCCAATCCTCGATCGATACCGTCCTTGTGAATGGGGAGAAAGTTTAGTTCAAAGTTGGAAGTTTAAAGTTCAAAGAGGGCAAGATTTTTTGTTCAAAGAAAGCAAGCCTGGTTCTTTTAAATGCGACTTAACTCTTCACTTTTAACTCTTCACTCTTCAATCCATCATTCTTTTCTTTTGATTCTGGGAAAAATAGATTTGGTTTCGGTTCTCAAACCACGATGAATTTTCTGCTTACCAAAATACTCTGGCTACGGCGAAGCAAATGGCAGTTCCTGATGGCAGGACTCGCTTTTATGCTGGGTCTGTCGATCATGCTGACGGCACTGGAAGCCTACATGAAGGTAGAAAAGGTGCTGGATGCGCAGAAAAGCAAAGGACAGTTTCTCATACTCAACAAAAAGATCAGCCTTGTAAATACTCTTGGCCTGGCCACGTCGACATTTTCGAAAGAAGAGATGGGCAAAATCCGGGCAAATCCGATTTTCAAGGGTGTGGGATTTATCCAATCGAATCAGTTTCAGGCTTCCATCCGGGCAAAGTCGTACATCAACTTTTATACGATGGCCTTTTTCGAATCGGTATCTCCCGGATTTCTGGATGTGGAAAATCCCGAATTTCGGTGGAGTCAGGGTTCCCGGGATCTGCCCATCATTGTGTCCCAGGACTTTCTGAACCTGTATAATTTTGGTTTTGCACTGAGTCAGGGACTTCCGCAGGTTTCCCGTGATATGATCAAACAGGTTTCCTTCGATGTTGAAATCGACGGTCCCGGCGGCAAGGAAGTGTTTACAGGTCGGATCGTTGGCTTCACAGAACGCATCGCTTCCATTCTGGTGCCTATGTCGTTTATGGAATGGTCGAACCGGGAGATTGCACAGAAACAGGCGGCCCTTCCTTCCCGGCTGATCGTGAAAGTAGAATCAATGTCGGATCCGGCCCTGACTACGTACCTGGAAAAAAACCGGCTGGTGACCGATCAGGAAAGACTCAAACTAGGGAAAACCGGCTCCGTCCTCAATACGGTGATGAAGAGTCTGGCCATTCTCGGCACCATTTTCATCAGTCTGGCCCTGATCATGTTTGCGATGAATTTCAAACTGATTCTGGCAGAAGCTTCTACAGACATCCGCCTTCTGATCGAACTGGGTTATCGCCACACCCGTATCGGACTGAATCTCCTCTCCTATTTTGCTGCTTTCGTCTTCATTCTGTTTCTGATCTGCACCTATGTTTTATTCCAGACCAACGACCTGATCACCGCAACACTTCAGGGCCAGGGACTTGATATGGAACAGGCTGGCGGACCCGGAAAAAGTCTTCTCGCCGGTGCCTTTTTTTCCATTACCATTGTATTCATCAACGGAGCACTGATCATCCGGCAGCTCCGCCAGATTGCCTGATTATGACACTAAAAATCCGCAATGCCGATACCAAAGACCCTATGTGGCCGGTGATTAAAGCCATCCGGTATGAAGTTTTTGTTCAGGAACAGAAAGTTGACGAACGGGAAGAATATGATGAGTATGAAGAAACATCCCGTCATTTCCTGGCATTGGCTGATGGTCGGGCCGCAGGAACAGCCCGCTGGCGAAAAACCGACAAAGGCTATAAACTGGAGCGTTTCGCAGTGCTGGAAAATTTCCGGGGCGTTGGTGTGGGTGCCGGCATCCTGAAAACCATTCTCGAAGAAGTTCTGCCTCTGGCCAAAGCAGAAGGAAAAGACATCTACCTCCACGCACAGGTTCAGGCCATGCCCTTTTACGCCCGTTCCGGATTCGTACCCTATGGTGACGAATTTATTGAAGCGGAGATTGTCCACAGGGCAATGAAGTATAAAGGATAGTCCTTCTTCATATTTTCCGAACATCCGATTTGGGAATATTCTGATCGTCATTTATTTTCGCATCCGCTATCGTCAATGGTAGCGGATTTTTTATCTAAACTATTGAAATACAATGCATCCATTCCAGACATGGCAGGAATTCCGCTTGCCTCAACCTTCCTTTCAACAATTCCGTTTCAAAACTTCTTCATCAGGGAATCCATCCGGTTCTTTCGGACGGAAAACTCCTGATCGTTTCAAAGTACCAGCGTTTCAACCTGTAATTGCCTGCGAACCGGATTCTTCCTGGTCCGATCCGGAAGAAGCGTTTCACACAGCCCGCCGGTTTCATCTGCAAGACCAGAACCTGAATGAGGCCGAACACTGGTACCGGATTGCTGCGGCCGAAAACCATCCCGATGCCTGTTTCCATCTGGGTTTTCTGTATGAAACCCATTTCCGGGATCTGGTCCAGGCCCGGTATTTTTATGATAAGGCAATTGACAATGGTAACTCCTATGCCTGCAACAACCTGGCTTTGCTTACCTGGTCTGAATCAGGCCCCACCCCCACAGTTGAAAAGCTGCTCAACGATTCCTTCGCATCCGGCAATGGGCTGTCAGCTGGTGCGTTGGTTCTGTTTTACGAGGCAACGGATAATATGCCCCTGATGAGACAAACAGCCCGGGAATTTCTGCGACACTATGCCGATGATGGAACCCACAACCGGGCATTGGGCATAGTACTGGATTGTCTCCTAAGGCGAAACGAGTTTGTCTTCCTTCGGTCTCTTTTCCTGGAACCCGGAACAACGCTTATGAAAAATGCAGAGCCATACTGGCATGTGCTGGAGATCATACGGAAGGGTAATGATGGGTCAGCGGAAAACCTTTGGAGCGTTTGATTTTTGAGTAAGTATAACTACTAATAATAGCCAATGATTTCCGGCCCCTTCGCTACCTTAGTTAAATAATTCAAGGAGTATTTTTTGGCAAAAAAAGAACCGCAACAAAGTTGCGGTTCTTGAATTACA